>Ga0256914_1000598_pt1 | contig 35281 bp, 28 predicted proteins | sample HulkmetaG_FD_191571 | JGI IMG/M metagenome (GOLD analysis project Ga0256914, IMG submission 191571) | Hydrothermal chimney microbial communities from Main Endeavour vent field at the Juan de Fuca Ridge, Pacific Ocean - Hulk | ecosystem: Environmental > Aquatic > Marine > Hydrothermal vents ... | reverse complement strand
AATATCTGTCCATAGTAGAGTTATTTTCATTTAGTTTTTAAAAATTCCTTTTTTATTTTGAGTTAGATTTTACCCTAATTTAACTCTAGGGTCAAAGAGTGTATAAGATATATCTGTAAGAATAAGTCCAATGATATAAAGAACCGACCCCAAAAATACCATAGCTTTGACAATAGCAAAATCTTGTGCTTTTATAGCATCTATAGTATAACTACCAAGTCCTGGAATTCCAAAAAATGACTCCATAATCAAACTTCCCATAAAAAGTGTAGGAATTATAACTACCACACCTGTTAATATTGGTAACATACCATTAGGTAGTAAATGTTTAAATAGTACAGATATTTCACTAAGCCCTTTGGCTCTTGCTGTTCGTATATAATCTTTGTTTATCTCTTCTAAAAATATACTTCTATACCATCTAACACTAGAACCAATCCCTGCAAATACACCTATCATTATAGGTAATATTACAAACTTGATAGCACCCCAACCACTCTCATAACCTGATATGGGAACCCAGTGCCATAACTTGGAAAATATAATCTGTCCTGCAATAATATAAAATAGAGATGATATAGACATAATCATTACAGCTACTATCATCATACTTGTATCCAAGATAGAACCTCTAAAAAGCACAAGAAGCAGAGCTAAAGATATATTAGTCACAATACCTATAATAAATGAGGGTAAAGCAATAGCCAAGCTTGGCATCATCCTCTGTTTTATATCTTCTCCTATATTCCGATTAGAGTCCGAAAAACCAAAGTCAAAACTAAAAAGTTTAATTGACTCTTGAACAAATAGTGTATCGGTGATTTTGTCAATTCCTGTAGCTTTTGGATTAATGAATAGTGGTTTATTATATCCTTTTTGCTCTTTCCAAGCTTCTATCATTTGTGGAGTTACTTGTTTGGCTCCTAATTGAATTCTTGCCATATCATCAGGTGTATTTACCATAAAAAATAGCATAAATGTAATGAGATTTACACCAATTAGAATTGGTATTGCGTATAGTATTCGTTTTATTATGTAGGTTAGCATTTACTTCTCTTCTCCAATTATAGCTCTTTGTCTATTCTGATAAGCCCTATACAAAGGATAACTAATCAAAACTAAAAAGAGAATAAAAATAACTATAGGCATTAAAATTGGCTTATTCCACTCTTCTATCTTTTGTATTCTAATCTTACCATCAATCTTTTTATATTTAAGTGTATTGTTTGCCATAGTGTTTGGAAATATATTAGAAAACCAAGAGTGATATAAAGATAGTGATTTAGGATGTATTCCCCATATCCATGGACTATCTTTTTGGGCTATGGCTATCATCTCTTTAATTTTTTCTAATCTCTTTGGAGAATTTTTCATAGTTTTTATCTCTTCAAATAGTTTGTCAAACTTTGGGTTTTGATAGTTTGAGCTATTAATCCCTGCTCCGTTTGTATTGACTACTGCATTTCCACCATATAGTAAAAATAGAAAATTTTCAGGGTCTGGGTAATCGGCATTCCAACCCCATGAGAACAGTTGGGCTTTTCCTTTTCTTATTTTGTCTTGGAAACGATTATAATCAGTCGCTCTTATAAGTAATTGGATACCTAATTTTTCAAACTGTTTTCTTCTCCAATCCATTAATGCTCTATCATCTGGTCCACTTGAGGTTGTATCATAATATAGAACTAATGGTTTTCCTGTTTTTTTAGATATTCCATTTGGGTATCCTGCCTCGGCTAATAGTTTCTTGGCTACCTCTAATGGCTTTCTAACTCTTTTACCTTTAATCCAATCGTATATAATAGGGTTCGTTCCCTCTTTTGCTTTTTGATAACCAAAAATTCCTGGTGGGATTGGTGATTGTGCAGGTATTCCTCTTCCATTCATAAATATTGAGATATACTCCTCTTCATTTTGGGCTATACTTATGGCTTGTCTTAGTTTTTGAGCTTTTTTACTATATCCTCCTACAACCTTATCACTCATATTAAATGCTAGATAAAAGATACTTGGCTGAATTGAGCCACTCATTTTAATACCTTTTTTTCTCATTTCATCGCTCAGTCCCATATCTCCTGTTGATGATATGGAAACAGCTTGGTCAAATGCTTCAGAGCTAATTCCTGATGCATCATAATATCCTTGGAGAAATTTATTCCATAGTGGGATAGACTCTTTCTCTAATGAGTATATAACCTCTTTAATAAATGGTAACTTTTCTCCTTGGAAATATTCAGTATGGAAATTTGGATTAGCTTTTAATATCATCTCTTGGTTTGGATTATTTTTGGCTAGATAGTAAGCTCCTGTTCCTATTGGATATGTATTTAGAGTTATATTCTTTTTAATTAATCCACTCTGTTGATAAAATAGGTCACCCTCCCAAGGGATAGGAGCAAAAAAGTTCATAGTAAGCCAATATAGAAATTGAGGATATTTACCTTTGATAGTTATCTCTAAAGTATAATCGTCTATTGCTTTTACCCCTTTGATATTATATTTACGCAAATCTAACTTATCTGTTTTCTTTTTGATTTTGCTAATATATGTAGAAAACTCTTTTAGTCCGAGTATATATTGTTGCATATTATCAAGTATAGGTGAGTGGTATTGCCTAACAGCCATTCTCTTTATTGCATACTCATAATCTTGGGCTTTAAGTTCTCTTGTTCCACTCTTTTTGAAATCATTAATGGTAGATATATTTTCCAACTCTTTACTACTTAAAGAGCGATACTTCTTGATAAAAGATGGATGAGGTTGATACTTTATATCTGTTCTAAGTTTTAATATATATTTTGAATAAACTAAATGAGTAGAGTTTTCCTCAACACTATTTTTATTTTTATCCAAATATATAATAGTTGGCATCTCCTTTATTGTAAGTGGCTCTAACTCATAAGGTAGCTTAATATAGTTATATTGTAAAGGTGGTTCATAAATTTGAGAGATAATTGCCCACTCATTAGAACTATATGATACGACAGGGTCAAGATGCTTAGGAGGAAGAGAAAAAGAGCTAAATAGTGTCTCTTTTTTTTCATTTATATCAGTATGAGGGCTATTCCAAATAGTTCCATACAAGTTGCTTATGAATAGTAATAGTATTAAAGTCTTAATAAAATATTGCATGAGCTATTATATCCATTATTTGTTGAATATAATAGATTATAATGAGTTATATCAATATAAAAAAACAGTTTAAGTTAAGAAAAAACTATATAAAAAACTAATAACAAGATATATTTATGAAAATTATAATTATAAATTATTGTTATGCGTTTTATTGTCAATTATTTATATATTTATTGAAGATTTTGATATTTTTAATTCTTATTTAAAACTATTCTACCTATAATAGAAGTATAAAAATCAATTTAACAAAGGAAAGCTATGGCAAAAATAGTAATAATGGGTGGTGGTGTATCTGGACATACAGCAGCATCATTTCTAAAAAAATGGCTAGGTAAGAAACATGAAATAATTGTAGTGACTCCTAACTCACAATGGAACTGGATTCCATCAAACATCTGGGTTGGTGTTGGTGAAATGACAAAAAAAGAGGTTACATTTCCTCTAGCTCCAGTTTATGCAAAAGCTGGTATTGATTATAGACAAGCAAAAGCTATCTCCATTCACCCTGAAGGAAAAGATGGTGATGATACACCATTTATTACTATTGCTTCTACAGAAGAGAGTAAAATGGGTCAAGAGGATGAGATTACTTATGATTATCTTATAAATGCAACAGGACCAAAACTTAACTTTGATGCAACTCCTGGTTTGGGTGATGGAAATGGTCAATTAGGTAAACATACAGTATCTGTTTGTACAGCAGACCATGCTATTCATGCAAGTGAAGAGCTTGAAAAGTCTATTGAAAAAATGAGAGCTGGAGAGAGACAGAGATTTCTTATAGGTACGGGTCATGGTATGTGTACTTGTCAAGGTGCTGCTTTTGAATATATCTTCAATATTGAACACAAGTTAAATGATGCTGGTGTAAGAGATATGGCAGATATTACATTTATCTCAAATGAATCTTTCCTTGGTGACTTCGGTATGGGTGGTATTCACTTTAGTATGGGTGGATATGCAACTTCAAGTAAAGTATTTGCAGAATCACTTTATGCTGAAAGAGGTATGGATTGGATTATTGGATGTCATGTAAATAAAGTTGAAGATGGAAAAGTTAGTTATGAACTTCTTGATGGTAGCATGGGTGAAAAAGAGTTTGATTTCGCAATGCTTATTCCACCATTTGCAGGTGTTGGCTTAAAAGTTTTTGCTAAAGATGGTGCTGATATTACAAGTAGTGTTATTGCTCCGAATGGATTTATGAAAGTTGATGCTAACTATAGTGCAGGTAGTTATGAGAACTGGAAAGCGTCTGACTGGCCAAGAACTCTTCAAAACCCAACATACAAAAATATGTTTGCTATTGGTATTGCTTTTGCACCACCACACTTGATTTCTAAACCAATGAGTTCACCAAATGGTACTCCAATAAATCCAACACCTCCAAGAACAGGAATGCCAAGTGCAATGATGGGTAAAGCTGTTGCACAAAGTATTGTTGATATGATTAATGGTGCGTCTGAACCTACACACACAGCGTCTATGTCAGAGATGGGTGCAGCATGTGTAGCTTCAGCAGGTAAAGGTCTATTTTCAGGAACTGCAGCAGCAATGACTGTTTATCCAATTGTACCTGACTTTGAAAAATATCCAGGTGTAGGTAGAGATATGAATGGAACTACAGGTGAGTTAGGTCTTGCAGCTCACTGGGTTAAACACATTCTTCATCACTTATTCTTATGGAAAGCTAAACTTAAGCCAGGTTGGACTCTAATTCCAGAATAAAAAATAAATTAAGATACTCTTTGTAGGTATCTTGATATAAATCATAAAAAATAATAAAGGAAAATAAATGGCAACAGAACATATCAAGCACATCAAACCATACAGCCCACAATTTGGTACAATGATTCCAATGGGAACACAAAAATTTCTAAGAACATGTGTATTATATCAACTAATTAGATTTGTAGCAATCAATATTAGAATGACTATACTTATTTTAAAATCACACCACTAAGAGATTTCTATTTAAATATCTCCTCCAAAATAGAGTACCCTATAAATGGGTCTCTTTATATAAAAGATTATCTATTTCACTATTTCTGGTTAACCCAAATTAATATATAAAATAAATTGATAATTATATTTACTTAAAGTTATATTGATAAATATAATAGAATATCTTCTGTTATTCTTGTATAAAAATATGTAACATTTATAAAAAAAAATTCTTTTTCTTATACCTTTTAATATAAATCAATCTTTCTTATAAGGCTATCTTCTATACTATATAACATAGCTTTATATTCGGAGTAAATTACTCCTAATTAGACTATAAAAAACTAGAGGAGGATAGCCTATGCAAGTTGAAGTGTCAAGAAGAAAATTTCTTCAAGGGACTGTTGCGATGAGTGTGGTTGGAGGCTCGGCATTGAGCGTTACCAATCTATTTGGTAATGAACATGAGTCTCATGGTGTAGCGAAATCAGTTACAACAAAAACAGGAACAGGTAAAGCGACAGAAGTTGCAACATTATGTGAAATGTGTGTAAATAAGTGTGCTGCTGTAGCTAGAGTGGAAGATGGGGTGGTAACAAAACTAAATCCAAATCCATTATTTCCAAAATCAAAAAATATGTTATGTCCAAGAGGAAATGCAGGAATTCAAGCTCTGTATGACCCAGATAGACTGAAACATCCAATGATTAGAATTGGTGAAAAGGGTGAAGGTAAATTTAAAAAAGTTACATGGGAAGAGGCATATGAAGCTATTTTAAATGGTACTGATAAGTTCCCTGGTATGGCAAAAATATTAGAAGAAGAAAAAGATAACCGTTCATCATTCCTATTCTGTGCTGGTGAGGGTATGGCTGAACATACTTTCAAACAATTTTATAGTGCATTTGGTTCATCGAACTGGCTAAATCATGCATCTTTATGTCTTCAAACAGTAATCTCTGGTTATGGAGTAACTATTGGTGGATATGCTGCTGCTGATTTTGAAAATGCAGAGTATATTATCATGGCAGGGGCAAATAGAGCAGAAGCAATTGTAACACCTGATACTATGGATATATTTAAAAGAACTAAAGGTAGAGGGGCAAAACTTATCTGTGTTGACCCTAGATTTACAAATACTGCTGCTAAATCTGATAAGTGGTTAGCTATTAATCCAGGTACTGACTTGGCATTTGTTTTAGCACTTACTTATGTCGTTATAACAGAAGAGCTTTATAATAAAAAGTATGTATCAGAAAACTTTAATGGTTTTGATGAGTATAAAAATTCTATAGTAACAAATAAATATACTCCAGCGTGGGCTGAAAAAATTACAGGTATTAAAGCAAAAGATATAACTAAAATTGCTAGAGATTTTATGGCTCATGCTCCAAAAGCTATCTATTATCCAGGAAGACGAAGTACATTTGCAAATAATGATTTCCAACTCCGTCGTGCAATGGCAATATTCCAAGGTTTAGGTGGAGGAATAGATACTAAAGGTGGATTGGTATTTGGTAAAAAACTCAAACTTGGTAAACATGCAGGATTAGAACCTCTATATGAAAGAGCAGAGGCTAGAGCTGTTGATAAAACTAAACACCCAGAAAAAGGACATGCAGGTTATAGTGACTGTGCTGTTGTTAGTGGTGGTGGTTCATGGATTGGTTGGAGAAATAGATTCTTAGAAGATAGAATGCCATATAAAGTTAGAGGGATGTTTGTTTATAAACACAATCCTATGATGAATATGCCAAACAGTAAAAAAACAGCCCAAATGTTAAAAAAAATGGAACTAGTTGTAACTATTGATACAATGCCTAGTGATACGGTAATGTATGCAGATGTAGTTCTGCCTGAAGCAACATATTTGGAGAGAACAGACCCAGTTAAAACTTTTGGTGGAGTTGAACCATCTATTGCACAACGAAATAAAGTTATTGAACCAATGTTTGAAACTAGACCTGTTATAGCAATAATGAAAGGTCTCACTGAAAAAATATCTAAACCACTTTTTGAAATTACTAAAAAATATGATGAAGATGTTCAAGATGAGATAAAAGATAGTAATGAGGCAGAAGTTTATGCAGAGTTTGACTTAACTAAACCATTTGAACACTCTCAAGAAGAGATAAATGAACACATGGTAAAAAGTGTTTATGGTGAAGAGGCTGTAAAAGCACTTAAAGAGCATGGTGTATTTTATCCTAATATGGATAAGTATTATAAGCCTTTAAATGTAAATGAACATCAATATTATCCTGAAAAAGCTAAGGCATATAGTGTTAATGGTGGTAAACCAAAAACCAAAAGCAAAAAAGTAGAGTGTAATATACCTAACTTGGCGAAAAAAGGTATTGATGCAATGCCAATTTGGAGAGACTCTTATAATTTTAAAGTTGAAGAGGGTAAATTCAGACTTTTAACAGGACGACATGCTCAATTTACACAGAGTGGAACAGCGAATAATGCAATTCTTCGAGATTTAATTATGGAGAATTATATTTGGATTAATAAGCGAGTTGCCAAAGAAAAAGGTATTGAGTTTGGAGATATGATAGAGGTATCAAGTCGTGTAGGTAAAACTAGACTAAAAGCATATCCAACAGAAAAAATAGCTCCAACAACAGTATTTTTTGTACATGGATTTGGAGAAGAGAGTGAAGCCTTGACTTGGGCATATAAAAATGGTGGAAATGATAATGCTGTAATAGAAGATATTATAGAACCAGTCTATGGTGCAGCATCTATGCATGAAACCAATGTAGAAATAAGAAAGGTGTAATAATGGCTAGATATGGAATGGCTTTAGATTACAAAAATTGTATTAATTGTAAAGCATGTGAAGTAGCGTGTAAAGAGGAAAACGGTGTTCTCCTCGGTGCTGATAAACATAGAATTTGGGTTGGAGTCAAAGAGATAGAGGGTGAATATCCTCTACTAGATATTGTATCTAGTACTTTTGTACCAAGTCAATGTCAACATTGTGAAGATGCACCTTGTCAAGAGGTATGTCCTACACATGCTACATATTATGATGAAAATAATGTGGTAAGAGTTGATAGTGATAAGTGTATCTTGTGTTCTTATTGTATGAATGCTTGTCCTTATGATGCCAGATATGTAGATGATAGAACTATGACTGTTGATAAATGTACTTTCTGTAGTGATACTAGATTAGCACGAGGTGAGACTACAACAGCTTGTCAAAATACATGTCCTACAAAAGTTAGAACATTTGGAGACCTTGATGATTATGATAGTGAAATTAGTGAATTGCTTAGAACGAGAGACCATTTCTCACTCAAAGCCAACCTTGGAACCAATCCAAAACTATTTTATCTAACATAAGGAGGTGTTAATATGATTGCAAAAGCTAAAGAATTTATAACCACAATTCCTGTAAATAAAGTTAGTATTAAAGATTTATTGAGTTTTGAAAAATCGCCACGAAATATGCTTGTGGCAGTGTTAACAGTTGCATTTATTGCACTGTTTGTAATAGGTGTTGCTACTTATTTAGTGCATGGACATCATGCTTATAATGTAACGAGAGAACACCCTTGGGGACTTCTTATTGCTGTATATATCTTCTTTGTTGTAAGTTCAACAGGATTATGTATTATCGGCTCATTGGGTGATGTATTTGGATTTAAAGATTATGAACTTATCTCTAAAAGAGCTATTTTCGGCTCTATCGTGACTATTTTAGCAGGGTTTGCAGTTATCGCTTTTGAGATAGGTCATCCTGTTAGAATGTTGATTTATAATATTCTAAGCCCAGGGCTAACAAGTGCTATTTGGTGGATGGGTACACTTTATGGAATATATTTGACATTTATGATTGTAGAGTTTGTATTCTTGCTCAAAGGTGATATGAAAAGTGCTAAAACATTTGGTCTTATTGGGCTTCTAGTTGGTCTTGCAGCACACTCAAACTTAGGTTCTGTATTTGGTTTTCTAAATGCTAGACCAATTTCAAACGGAGTATTTTATCCAACATACTTTATTTTGACAGCCTTTATCACAGGTGTTTATCTTGCATATATAATGATGGGCTTTAGATATAAACTTGATTTCCCAGCAGAGGTCAAAAAGATGTTAACAGGATTGGCTAAAATCCAAGGACTTCTGATTTCTATTCTCATATTCTTTGTTGCATGGAAAATGTTAACAGATGTATATGGTGGTATGCCAAATCGTGCAGAAGTTGCTACACATATATTCCATTCATGGACATTTTGGGCAGAAGTGATTTTGGCAATGCTAATTCCACTTTTTGTTATTCTTAGAGATATGGGTAAATCACCTGTACTATTCTTTTGGGTATCATTAAGTGGTATGGTAGGTGTGTTTTTTATGAGATATAATCTCGTACATGATACACAGTTAAAACCATTACAAATGTTAAAAGTAAAAGAGTATCAACTTCCACCTGAGTGGATTCACTACTTTCCAAGTATGACAGAGATTATGATAAGTTTAGGTGGACTTGGTCTATGTGTAGCTATGTATTATGTAGGAACCAAATTTTTCAATCTTGATTCAGACCATTAAGAAGAGATAACGATAATTATCCATTTTTTTTATAAGAATGGGTTATTATCACAATAATTACACAAAAATATTTTATACTACTAAGTGTAAAAATAAACAAAACTAAAAGGAACAAAATGACAAAATTTACAAAACTAGCTCTAGCAGCACTATTAGGTATAGCGGTAATGAGCGTTTCAGCTTCAGCAGATGCAGCAAAAGGTCAAAAAATTTATGCTAAGAAACTTAAAAAAGTTTGTGGTATGAATGGTGGAGATTTTGCTAAAAAACATACTCAAGATGAGTGGACTAAAATTAAAGAAGATGGCAAACTAAAAGATGAGATTAAATCAATCTGTAAAGATGCAGATACAGATAAAATCAAGGATAAATTCCTTCCAGACCTTAGTGATTTCACTATTAACTTTGCAAGTGATTCAGGAAATGTTCCTAGCTGTTAAGGTAGTTTTCTAACCTTATTCCCTCCTCTTTTGAGAGGTGGGATATCTAACTTTTATTTATCTAACTTCTTTTATTTATCATCTATCTTCATTAACTGTTACAACTTTGTACTGTAATATATATATATTCTCTAATTAATTTATATTAATACTACTTTTATTATATCTTTGTTAGAATTATTGAAATTCTATAATTTAAGAGAGGAAGTTTAATGAAAAAGATTATACTATCGACCAGCGTTATTGCGACTATGGCTATAGCAGGTGGAGATTTAGGAGGGGTTACTAATTTTGAACAATCAGATGCAACTATGTCAGAGATTGAAGCATTAAAAGAGAGAATAGGTGCATTAGAGGCTCAAAAAGCACAAGCTAAAGATATAAAAAAAGATGATAGTTCATCTAAAAAAATTACTGATTTAGAGAAAAAAGTTAAAAGATTAAATAAAAAACTAAATAAAGTAAAAGCACATGATGCGTTTGATAATATTAAATTAAGTGCTGATTTAAGAACTGGGGGAGATTCTATTGAGTATAAAATGGCTGATGGTTCAAAAGTAAAAAATAATGATTTATTTTCTAATCGACTTTGGATAAATATGGCATATAACCCAAGTGATAATTTGATTTTTACTGCTCAACTAGGTTACAATAAAGCATATGGTGCAGATTGGAATGATAGAGGGCAAGGTTATGATAGTGTTGATTGGATAACAAATGAAGCTCTTACAAATGATACTATCAAACTTAGAAAAGCATTTTGGCTATATATGGGAGACGACTTCTTGGGTACAAATATACCTTGGACTGCAAGTTTAGGAAGACGACCTTCAACAACTGGTTTTTTGGCAAACTTTAGAGAAGATGATAAAGCTCAATCTCCATTAGGACATAATGTTGATTTGGAATTTGATGGTGGTAGTATGCTCTTTAAATTAGGTAAACTAACAGGTGTTTCTGGTATGTCATTTAAAGTATGTGCTGGGCAGGGTGCAACTAATGCCTCTCCTAGATTTTCCAATACAGGAACAGATTATGCAAATGATAGTACAGCATTAGAAGATACTAGATTAGCTGGATTTATTTTTGTTCCTTATAATGATGGAACTATCAAAGTAATGACAAATGGATTAAAAGCATTTAACTTACCAGGTATGACAATGGATGCAAATAACAGAATGCAACCAAATTTTTCAACAAAAGGTGATGTAATTGGTGGAGTTGTTTCTGTTTTGGTTGATGGATTGGATGAACTCTTGGGTGCTGAAGATTCTGATTTTTTAGCAGATACAAAAGTTTTTGCAAGTTATGCGTATAGCCAAACAGACCCTGATAATGGGCAAACAATGTTAGGCTCAACGGATAAAGAGAGTGGTAGTTCTATATGGTTTGGTACACAAATGCCTGTGATGGGTGGACAATTAGGATTAGAGTATAATAAAGGTAGTAAATACTGGAGAAGCTTTACTTATGGCGAAGATACTATGATAGGTTCTAAAATAGCAGCAAGAGGTACAGCTATAGAAGCTTATTATACACATAAACTAACCAAAGCCCTATCTGCTCAAATTAGATATACAAAAATAGATTATGATTATACAGGAAGTAATGGATTTTTTGGAGATGGTGGAACACCTATGAAAATAAGCGATGCAAAATTAGCTGGACTAAATCCTGTTGAGTCGGCACAAGATATTAGAGCTTATATCCGATATAGATTTTAGATGATAAAGAAGCTATTGATAGTTATATTATTTATTACTATAACTTATGGTGATACAAATCTAACTATTTATAGTGATTACAACAAATCATTAGAAGTAGCTCAAAAAAAGAATAAACCACTGTTTATTCTTTTTAGTAAACCCAATTGTCAATGGTGTAAAAAACTCAAATCAAAAATAGTAACTGATATAAATATAACTAAACGATTAGAAGATGAGTTTATAGTATTATTTTTAGATAAACAGAAGGATATTTATCCTTCAAATTTTGAGGTTAAAGCTGTACCTGATGTGTTTTTAGTTAGTCCAAATGAAGAGATATATACAGAGATTTTAGGCTATCATAAAAATTCAGAAGATTATTTAAAGTGGTTTGATTATGTTATGATTGAAAGAGAAATTTAGAGATAAAAGATAATACCTTCTCTCCACTATTCTGTATATATTATAGCAAACACTTCTATAACTCTCATAATCTACCTTTTCTTAGGCTCTATATTACAATATCTCTTTTTCAAAATAACCCTCATAATGAAATCTTTGGTAATCAAAGCAAAACAATATACCCAAAGAATATCCATTATAATATTTTGTTTATAATCTAATCCATAATATAAAATAGGCAAACCGATAAATACTAACCATTTAATATAATAAAAAAATATAATACCTGCACCATAAAGCTCTTTGAGTATATGTCTCATCTCTATCCTCCTAAAAAATAGTAGGTTGAATAGATTGATTATCTACTCCACCATCTTCATTGACTGCTATTAATTTATCCCATAATTTTGTAGCTATATCTTGATACCGTTTTGAAGTCTCACAATTTGGAGCTAATACAGTAATAGGCAATCCACTGTCTCCACCCTCTCTAATTGCAGGTTCTATTGGAATTTCTCCCAAAACTTCTGTAGAATAAGCATCGGCTAGAGGTTGAGTAGTTCCTTTACCAAAAATATTATACTCTTTTCCACTATCAGGACAGATAAATCCACTCATATTCTCTACAATCCCAGCTATAGGAATGTGTAGTTGAGTAAACATATCCATGCTACGAATGGTATCATCCAATGCCACCTTTTGAGGTGTAGTAACACAAACTCCAGAAGTAACAGGCAGACTTTGAGCCAAAGCTAACTGTGCATCACCTGTACCTGGAGGCATATCAAAAATTAATACATCTAAATTTCCCCAATCTATATCTTCTAACATCTGTTCGATTGCTTGTGTTACCATTGCACCTTTCCATATAAGAGAAGCACCTCTTTCAACTAGTGAACCAATAGACATTACTTTAATATTATGAGAAAAAAGTGGTTTGATAGTTTTACCTAAAAATATAGGTTGCTCTCCCTCTATTCCCATCATTCTAGGTATATTAGGACCATAAATATCAGCATCTAATAATCCTACTTTTTTACCTTGTTGTGCTAATGCAATGGCTAAATTAACTGTTGTAGTGGATTTTCCAACACCACCTTTTCCTGAGCTAACCATTACAAAATTTTGAATATTTGGTAATACATTTTTACCGTGTGAGCTTGTCTCTCTTGGTAATTTTGGTTTGATAATAGTGATATGCAAATCTATATTACCCAAAAATGAAATCCGTTTAGCAATCTCACTTCTGAGTTGTTCTTCTACTTTAGGGTCTGATGAGGGAATATCTAGTGTAATAGATATTTTATTCTCTTTTATCTTTATATCTTTTAGAAAACCAAACTCTATTATACTTTTATTGAAACTCGGATAAGAGACCTCTTTTAGTTTATTTTGAACTTCTGTTATATTTATCATATATATAACTCCTCATTATTTAATTAATATATAATAACTTGAAAAGATTAAAATTAAGTAAAAGTGGGGTTTAAAATTATTAGTTAATGGCAGAGAAACTTTTATTATTCATTCCCTTTTTTAGATATTTTATATTTTTATTACATATTATACAGAAAGAATTAAGATTAAACTAAAATTATATGATTTTATTGTAAAATATTTATAAGCCAAATAAAGGATAAATAATGAAAAAAATTATATGGTCATTAAGTATAGTAGCTATTATAGGATTAGTTAACTGTGGGGGAGGGGCTAGTAAAGAGGCAAAAGCATTGCTTCAACGAATTTTAAATCTTGTTGGTATTCCACAATCAATAGTACTCAATATTTGTCAAGATGATAATAATAATGGTGTATGTGAAAAGATTGAGTTGCAAAAGAAAATTTATATTAATAAGGGTGATAATATTGATACAATTTTATCTAAAATTAAACTAGGAGATAGAGATGGGGAGTATATTTTAGAGACATTAGACCCAACTAAACCACTACTGTTAGAGTTAGAAGATATTGTTAATGTTAAATATGATAATGGTAAATTTACATTACATTTTAATGGATTAACAGATGATGAATTAAAAAAAGAGTTATCCATTTTCCAAACAATGATTGATTCAAATAATTTAACTATAGAAAATGTAAAAAGAGCTAGAACATTAAATAGAAAAGAGGATCAAGATAAATTTTATGCAATGCTCTTAAAGAGATTGGAAGCAAACTTAACACCTCTTAGAGATAGACTTGCAAAACCTGAAGTTTCCCCTGCATCATCTACACTTTCTAAATCTGATATTAATACAGATGCTCAACAAGCGATGCGTGATAACTTAATTGAGATGTCAAGAATACTTCTTGCTAATGGAATAGAAAAAGAGTTTCCTGATAAAATTAATGCTTGTAATGGAAATTCTACTTGTGTAGATAATGCTCTAAATCTTTTAGATAAAAATTTGACAATTACACCAGAACGAGCCAAAGAGATTTATCCTGCTATAGTAGATAATAATAATACGACTACAGCTATAATTTCTGATAATTTTGCAGTGCCAACAGGAGCATTTGTTACTACTTGGAAAACTAATAATGAGGGAATATCAAATAATAATCAGATTACTATTCCTACTAATGGCGATGGATATAACTATAGTGTTGATTGGGGTGATGGAACACATGATACTAATTTAACAGCAGATAAAATACATACATATAGTAGTGTAGGTTCATATACAGTTAGTATTTTTGGAAAATTTCCTCAAATAGATTTTGGTAAAAATAGTGATGGTGAACTATCAACTATTGAGAGTGATGCTAGGAAATTAGTTTCAATTATAAAATGGGGAGATAATAGATGGAGTTCTATGGAAAACTCTTTTATGGAGTGTACATCTTTAGAGGGAGATGCAACAGATAAACCAAATTTATCTAGTGTAACAACAACTAAATCAATGTTTTATGGTGCGACATCATTCAATGACCCTATAGGTGATTGGGATGTATCTAATGTAACTAATATGAACTCTATGTTTGCTTATGCTTATAGTTTTAATCAAAATATAGGTAATTGGAATGTATCAAAAGTAACAGATATGGGTAGTATGTTCAAAGAGGCAAAAATATTTAATCAAGACTTAGGTGATTGGAGTGTTGGAAATGTTAGGACTATGAAATCTATGTTTGAAGGTATAGCACTCTCAACTGAAAATTATGACCAAATCTTAATAAGATGGAGTGAGCAAACTCTTAAATCATCCGTACAGTTTAATGCAGGAAATAGTATTTATAGTTGTGGCGATGCTCAAGATGCAAGAGATAAACTTTTAAATCTTTGGAGATGGATTATATTTGATGGAGGTAGTGATTGTAGTGATAATGATTTTGATTATGACCAGCCTTAATATCTCTTATGCAATAGGCAAATTATTTAAATATTAAATCTACTATGTTTTTATCCAAAAAAAGCTATAATACGCCTATTTAAGCAATTCATTTGGGAATATGCTTTATTTATTATAGAAACAAAAAGGTCAATTTTGAGTGAAAATCTAATAGGTTATATTGATAACCAAGGTAATATTATAGATACACAGAGTGCAGGTAAATCTTGCGATAGTAAGGCTATTGAGTATGATAACTCAAATGAAGCATTAGAGATAATTAGACACTCTACAGCACACCTAATGGCACAAGCTATTACAGAGCTTTATACTAATGCTAAGTTTTTTGTAGGGCCTGTTATTGATGATGGCTTCTATTATGACTTTAAAGTAGATGAGAAAATCGGTGAAGAAGATTTAAAGAAAATCGAAAAAACCATGAAAAATCTTATCAAAAAAAAATATAAAATAGAAAAATATCAAATAAGCAAAGAAGAAGCTCTCGAAAAATTTGCTAATGATGAACTTAAATTAGCTGTACTATCTCGAATAGAAGATAATATGCTTACTATATACAAACAAGGTGAATTTGAAGATTTATGTAGAGGTCCTCATGTTCCAGCATTACGATTTCTAAATAATTTTAAACTTACAAGAGTTGCAGGTGCATATATGGGTGGAGATGAAAATGCAGAGATGTTAACTAGAATTTATGGTATAGCTTTTGCAGATAAGCAGTCTCTCAAAGAGTATATCAAAATGATGGAAGAGGCAAAAAAGAGAGACCATAGAAAAATCGGTGCTGAGATGGAACTATTTATGTTCAATGAGGAATCAGGTGCAGGATTGCCATTTTGGATGCCAAAAGGTGCAAAGCTTAGATATAAATTAGAAAATATTCTACACAAAGCACATATTAAAAGAGGTTACCTCCCTGTAAGAGGTCCTGAAATTCTCAAAGCTGACATGTGGAGAACAAGTGGTCACTATGCTTGTTATGGTGAAAATATGTATCTGACTGAAATTGATGGACAAGAGTATGGTATTAAACCTATGAACTGTATTGGTCATATTCAGATATTTAAACAAACTGGTAAAAGTTATAGAGATTTACCACTAAGATATTATGAATATGGTATAGTTCATAGACATGAAAAATCTGGAGTTCTCCATGGACTACTACGAGTGAGAGAGTTTACACAAGATGATGCTCATATATTTTGTACACCAGAGCAGATTGCATCAGAGGTTATTAAAGTTGTTGAGTTTGTAGATAGTGTTATGAAACTATTTGATTTTGATTATACTATGGAGATTTCTACCAAACCAGAAAAAGCTATTGGTGAAGATGAAGTGTGGGAGATGGCGACACAAGGACTTAAAACTGCATTAGAAGAGAACAATCTTGCTTATACTATTGATGAGGGTGGTGGAGCATTTTATGGACCTAAAATTGATATTAAAATCACTGATGCAATTGGTCGAAAATGGCAATGTGGAACTATTCAAGTGGACTTTAATTTACCACAAAGATTTGAGGTTGAGTATGTTGCAGAAGATAATAGACGAAAACAGCCTGTAATGTTACATAGAGCAATTTTAGGTTCATTTGAGAGATTTATAGGAATTCTTACAGAACACTATGCAGGAGAGTTTCCACTATTTATAGCTCCAATACAAGTTATTATTGTACCTATTTCAGAGTCTCATAATAATTATGCAAAAGAGCTTCAAACTTCACTATTAGATATAGATATAGATGCTGAAGTATTTGATAAAAATGAGAGTCTAAACAAAAGAATTAGAACAGCAGAGAAACAGAGAGTTCCATTTGTAGTTATTGTTGGGGATGAAGAAATTGAGAAAAATAGTGTCGCAATAAGAGATAGAAGAAAAAAAGAGCAATATAATCTCTCTTTTGAGGATTTTATGGTAGAATTAAGCAAACAACTTAATGAAGGTAAAATTTGAGTAAACAGAACAACCGAAACAATAGAGGTAGAAAGAAACCAGACGAAACTATTATGAATGATAATATCAGAGCCAGAGAACTAAGAGTTCTCGGTGATGATGGGGAACAATTTGGTATTATTTCAAGAGATGAAGCACTACAAATTGCTGAAGAAAAAGGGTTAGACTTAGTCTTAATGTCGCCAAATGCAAAACCTCCTGTAGCTAAAATTATGGACTATGGTAAACATAAATATCAGCTAGAAAAAAAGAAAAAAGAAGCAAGAAAAAATCAAAAAACTATAGATGTTAAAGAGGTTAAGTTTTCTTGTAAAATAGCCGAAAATGATATTGCTTATAAAGTAAAACATGCTAGAGAGTTCTTAGAAGCTGGGAAACATGTCAAATTAAGAGTATTCTTAAGAGGTAGAGAGATGGCAAATCCTGAATGGGGTATAGATGTTCTCAATCGTGTATGGCCAATGCTTGAAGATGTAGGAAACCTTGAACAACCTGCTAAACGAGATGGTAGATATGTCAATATGTATGTGACACCAATTAAGAAATAAGATATATTTAAGTTAAATAATGGATACCATAGGTATCCATTATTCTAAACGACTCGAACTCCAATAACACCCTTAATATTTTTAAGTTCAGTTATAACATTATCTGTTATCTCACCATTTACATCAATAATATTATATGCAATATCTCCACGACTTTTATTAATCATATCACAAATATTTATACTATATTTTGCTAAAATAGATGTAAGCTCACTAATCATATTTGGTACATTTTTATTAGATATTGTAATCCTTTTGCCATCTTCTTTTTTGTGTAGATAACATTTTGGAAAGTTGACAGAGTTTTTGATATTTCCATTCTCTAAATACTCTTTGACTTGATTTACTGCCATTATTGCACAGTTTTCTTCAGACTCTACTGTTGATGCACCTAGATGTGGTATAGGTATAATCCCTTTGACTCCCAAAATATCTTTGGATGGAAAATCAGTTACATAACAAGATACTTTGCCACTAGCAATAGCCTCTTTGACATCATTATTATTTACTAAACCACCTCTAGCAAAATTCATAATCTTGACACCATCTCTCATCATACCAAAAGCCTTACTATTAAACATATCCTTGGTACTCTCTAGTAGTGGCACATGAATAGAGATATAATCAACTTGTGATAGGAGTGTCTCTAAACCAGTTGCTTTTTGAATATCACTAGATAGCTCCCATGCAGATTCAACTGATAGGTATGGGTCATAACCAATTACATCCATACCAAGTTCTAATGCAATATTGGCAACCATTGCACCAATAGCTCCTAATCCAATAACTCCCAAAGTTTTACCTTTGAGTTCATTTCCTGCGAAATTAGATTTGCCTTTTTCTACTAGTTTAGGTATATCATCTTTATCTTTGATACTCTTAACCCACTCTACACCACCAACTACATCTCTTGAAGCTATTAGCATACCAGTGAGAACCAACTCTTTTACAGCATTAGCATTTGCACCAGGGGTATTAAATACTACTATACCTTGTTCATTACATCTATCTATTGGAATATTATTAACTCCTGCTCCTGCTCTTGCAATTGCTTTTAAAGTTGAAGGTAGTTCCATATCATGCATTTTAAAACTTCTTAATACTATTCCATCAGGAGATGTAAATTCACTAGCTACCTCATATTTATCTCTTGGAAAAAGGTCTAAACCTTTTGCTGAAATTTGGTTAAGTGTTTGAATTTTTAACATATTAACTATTCTCTTTTTGGAATTTTTGCATAAACTCAACCAAAGCTTGAATACCTTCGAGAGTCATTGCATTATAAATAGATGCTCTAAGACCACCTATAGAACGGTGACCTTTTAGTCCAATCATACCCATTTCTATTGCCTCTTTAACAAATTTAGCTTCTAGTTCAGAGTTATTAGTTCCATCACTATCTTTGATATTATAAGATACATTCATAAGTGAACGGGACTCTTTTGTTGCATGTCCTACATAAAATCCATTGCTATTATCTATAGCATCATAAAGAAGTTTGGCTTTTGCTTGATTTTTCTCTTGGATAGAAGCTATCCCACCATTATCTTTGAGCCAATGTAAAATTAGATTAAACATATATATACCAAATGTTGGAGGTGTATTAAATAGAGAATTCTTATCAGCATGAGTTTTATATTTAAGCATAGTTGGGACTTTGTCTCCTGCACGAGAGAGCAACTCTTTTTTGATAATCACAATAGTAAGTCCTGATGGACCTGCATTTTTTTGAGCTCCTGCGAAAAGCATATCAACTTTTGACCAATCAACTAGAGATGAGAAAATATCACTAGAAGCATCTACAATTAGAGGTGCTTTTGTAGTAGGAAATTCATGAAACTCTGTTCCATAGATAGTATTATTGGAAGTAATATAAGCATAATCTGCACTCTTATCAAATTTAATATCAGCTGGAATTCTATCATAAGTGGTATCTTTGGAACTTGCTACTACTTCATAATCAATCCCTTGGATTTGGGCTTCTTTGATAGCTTTTGATGACCAACTACCACTATCAACATATTGAGCTTTGCCACCCATTGAGAGGTTCATAGGTATCATAGCAAATTGCAATGATGCTCCACCTTGCAAGAAAAGTATATCATAATCTTGAGGTATATTGTAAAGCTCTCTAGTTAATGCCATAGCTTCATTATGAACCATATCATACATTTTTGAACGATGAGATGCTTCCATAATCGAAAGACCTTCACCTTTATAATCAACTAACTGTTTTTGTACTTCTTGTAATACTGATAAAGGTATAGCAGAAGGTCCTGCACCGAAATTAAATATTCTGTTCATTTATTGCTCCTAATTTTTTAAGTTTGATATTATCTCGAAAAAAGTTTAAGAACAATATAAAAATAAACATATAGGAACAATTATATCAATATATTATCAGATACGATAACTCCATCTTCATCAGCATATAGATAATCTCCATTTTTAAAACTAACTCCACCAAAATTTAGCTCTATATCTCTTTGTGCTGGATTATTTTCGAAACTTTTTCTAGGAGTTGTCCCTATAGCCATAAGTCCAACTGGTATAGTTTGAGTGATTTTAGTATCTCTTACAAATCCATTAATAACTATCCCTGCCCAACCATTTTTATAAGCAAATCCCATCAGATTATCTCCAACTACAGCATAAAAAGCTTGGGCGACATCTACTACTACTACTTTGCCATCTCCTTGTTCATCTCTAAGCATTTTAACTAGGTCGTGATTATTATTATTTAGTTTAATAGTTACTATCTCACCATTAAAGCATTGTACTCCTCCGTATGATTGTAGTGGTGTTTGTAGTACTTGTAGATTTTCTTTATATTTGTCACATAGGTCTGCTGTTTTGAAATTCATATTGGTATCCTTTTTTATGATTATATTCAACAAATTAAATTATTATTTTTTTGATAATATATTTCTAATTCTCTTCATAATTTTTATTAAAAAATATACCCTGCTTTCTACTTAAAAAATAATGTTATATAGAGGAATAGGAATAATAAAAATAAGAGATAAGTTCACAAGACAAGCTAAAGCTCATCTTGTAAAGTAGTTTAACGACTAAAATAAGTTAGCGTTTTCTTCAACCCATTTGAGGTACTCAATAATATCTTTAATATTTTGGTCACTCATATGTTGATTAGGCATTTTTAGATTAAAGTAATCAATCATACCTTTTACATAAGGGTCTTTATATTTAGATGCTGGATTTTTAATAAAATCAGCTACCCATTTTTCAGCGTTTTCATGTCTTTGTAGTACACCTGTAAGGTCTGGACCTGAACTTACTTTACCAATAACATGACAACCACCACAACCACCTTCTCCAAATGCTCTTTCACCAGCTTGAACAGCAGGAGACTGTTTTGTTGCGATTAATCTAACAAGTGCATCTTTAGCTCTAATTCCAACATCGGCAGTTTTAACCATATATTGCCAAATCATATTTTCAAAAAGAATAGCCTTCTCATAATCACCAGCTTTTACAGCCTCATCTGATTTAGCTTTTTGTTCTGGAATTTTACCATATTGGTCAAGTGCATCAGTTACAAGGTCTTTGACAACTTGGTGTTTCTCATAATGGTTCTCTTTGAGGAACTTAACAACAGATTGAATAACGGCATCAGTTGCTTTATTTGTTGCTACTGTTTTATCATATTCTGCTTTTAGTTCTTCTTTTGACATAGTTTTCATTTTAAGTTTTTGAGCTGAGATATACTTTTTATTTGGGTCTTTAACCATTAGATAACCCATCATCTCTAAGTGTAATGCAGAACAGAACTCTGTACAATAATATGGGAATACCCCCTCAATATCTGCTTTAAACTTAAGTTCAATAGTTTCACCCGGTTCTAATGAGCCATGAAGGTCATAATGGTCAATTGTAAAGCCATGAGTCTCATCTTGAGCTCTCTCAAGATTTGTTAAATAAATAGTTACCTCATCACCCTTATTTACTGTAATTCTCTCAGGATTAATATGAGACCGAACCAAAGTTGCATAAACTTTTACTTTATTTCCATCTCTCTCAATTCTCTCTTGACCTGCTAGAGTTTTACCGACATGAGGCTTACCTGTTTTAGTATTTGTTCCCATTGCATATCGCACTTTTGGGTGCAGTTTACTTGCACGAATTGCTACAGCTTGGTGAGGTTCACCTAAAGGTAGAGGCATATCAACAAGTAAATCCATCTTTTTACCACTCACATCAATCAATTGGTGATTTTGTGGGTGAAGAGGTCCAACTGGGTCAAATCTATCAATAGCCAATTTATTTAGAGAGATAATATATTTTCCTTGTGGGTCAGCAGATTTACCTTCCATTCCACAAAGGTGTCCTACATTATAGTGAACATTAACTTTATCAAGAACTTTCAAAGTTTTATAGTTCCATTTTACAATTTGACTATCAACATATAATGATGTATAAATCTCTCCATCAACATTTGAATATTGATTATGTAAAGGTCCAAGACCCAATTCAACTTGACCATGAAGAGCTGATTTCATATCTAAAATAGGAATACCATAAGGGTCTTTTCCGGCATATTTTTTATCTGCTATAAGCTTTTTAATCTTACTCCATTTATAAACAGATGCATGAGTATCTAACTTACCACAAACTGTAATATATTCACCATCAGGAGATACATCAACTCCGTGCGGAGATTTTGGCTCTGGAATTAAGAATAGACAATCATTTTTGACAGCTACCTCTATTGGAACAATTCTCATTCCATTGACTACTTTTACATTTTTATCATCTTTTGCAAGTTCAGCCAATTTTTTCCAATTATATACATGCAAAAAGTCTGTATCATTTCTACTACAACCAGCTTCAAATGGTGGCATACCTACTTCAATTCCACCTGTGTACATTTCAGAGTTAAATGAGTTAGTAAATCCCCAACCATCACTTGCACCTTTACCAGAATCTGATAAATCCTGCATATATGGAGGTAATTCTATTGTATATGATTTTTCTGGATGAATTTTTCCCTCTTTAGGGTCAAAATTCCATACGGTAACTCCACCTCTATAAGTCTCTTTATACTCTTCTATTGGGTGATAATTATTATCATAAGGTGCTGCATATTGACACGCTTCTAAAATATATTCAGAGTTTGGTGTGAAAAATGCTCCACCATGGTCAGATTTAAAAATAGGATTGACTACAATCTGCTTGGTCTCAAAATCCTCTAAATCAATAACGGCAATTCTAGGGTTTGCTTTATCATTAATAACTAACCATTTACCATCATATTTACCATCAGTTTCAGACAGAGCTGGGTGGTGAGTATCTCCCCAATTTATCTCTCGTCCTCTAATATTACCTTGTCTTAAGATTTTTTTACTATCCTCATCATATCCATAACCTTGCCAAGGTTCAGGAGTAAAGACAGCAATATATTTTAAAAGCCTCATGGTTGGAACACCATAAACAATAATTTGTCCACTCTGTCCACCAGAACTAAATACAATAAATTCGTCTCTTCCACCTGTTGGGGTATAGGTTTTAGCCGCACGAATTAAATCATTTTCTGTCAAACCTCGCTTCTTCATAATCTTTTGAAGTTCACCATCACCAGCTGTTGCTACAGACAGGGCAATAGTAGTTCCTAAAAGAACAGAAGATAGCCTACTAAACAATTTAGCCATACTATTCTATGTCTCCTTCTATTTTTTGAGCAATCAATACCCAATAGTGTTATATTATTGTATTTCTTAAAGTTATGTTTTGACTAAGGTCAAATTATAATTTTATTATATCCATTCATTACTTCTAATTAATATAGTCATAAAAACCATTTAAAATTGTTTTATTAAATTAATGGTTTTAAACAAATTTATTAAAAATCACTACATTGATATAAGTCAATATAAAATATTAATAAATCAGATAATATTTCTCTTATTTTACAAGGAGATTAGTAATGCGTTTAATATTGACCATACTCACACTGTTTTCATTAGAAATTTTAGCTAATGATTTAAATACCTGTAACGGTTGTCACCCAATTATTAGTGCTGAATTTGAACAATCGATACATAAAAAATCATCTATCAAAGACGATAAAGTACATAAAGCTGTATGGAATAAACACCCTGCTAAAGTAGAGAATAATTATAAATGTGCAAGATGCCATACACCAAATAATAAATCCCATGATGGAATAACATGTATTAGCTGTCACACAATTATAGATGTAGAAAAACACCCTAAAGCCAATAAAAATATTTATGAGCAAAAAGACAAACTACTATATTCTGCCCAAAAAGGAATGGAAAACAAAAAAGTCATATATAAAGAAGAGAGTTCATGGTTTGGCTTAGTTACAAAAACAATAGGCTCTCCATATCACAATATAGACTATACAAATAAAAACTATTATACAGGAAAAGTATGTATGGGGTGTCACTCTCATAAACAAAATGAGAAAGGATTTGATATATGTAGAACCGATTTAAAAGGTGCAAACAATACAACTAATAACTGTATAACCTGTCACATGCCAAAAATTAATGGAAGTGCTACCACTATAAGAGAGAGCAAAACTCATGCATTTCACGGTTTTGCAGGAGTTAGAAATGGACACAAACTTCTATCTAAATATATAGATATAAACTATCAAAAAACCAATAACGGATTTAATATAATCATACACAATAAAGCACCTCACAATCTATTAACACACCCGTTAAGAGTAGTTAAACTTAAAACCACTCTAAAAAGAGATAACAAAATAGAGAAGTTAAAAGATTTTACATTTGTAAGAATTATAGGAACAGACAATAAACCATCTATGCCATGGTTAGCTACTAAGGTTATAAAAGATACAATGATTAAGGCTAATGAAAAACGAGTAGTACAATTTAATGTCAAACTACAAAAAGGTGATGAGATAGAGACACTCTTAGGCTACTATATTGTAAATCCAAAAGCTGTCAAAAAATTAAATTTAGAAGGAAATATGGAATTATTCGAGTTTATACCTCTAAAACATAGCTATTTTAAAAACTAAATGGTAAAATAGTACTATTATAGAAAGGAGGTAGAGAGAGATTAAAAGGATTATTTCTAAATTAGAATTTTTCCGTAATCTAAATGAAAATGAGATAAACCACTTAACTACTATCTCCTCCTTAAAAAATTATCAGAGTGGGTATCTCTTATATTATGAAAAGAGTCAACAAAACAGACTTCTATTTTTGGTTAACGGTTTAGCAAAAGCTTATAAAATAGATAAACATAAAAATGAGATTTTTTTATATTATATATATAGTGGTAATATATTATCTGAAATCTCAACAGTTCAAGATACCCACCTCATCTCATATTCAAATATTGAACTTGTAGAAAACTCACAAATTTTGACTATTGATTATAATCGATTTAAAAAAGAGTTTTTAGATAGTGGTTTATTATGCTTAGAATTTGCAAATGAGATAATAAGACAATCTAAACAGTTACAAGATTTAGTAAATAGAGAGTTTATATTTGACTCAGTCTCTAAAGTGGCAATGATGCTATCTAATAGTTTAGATATGTTTAATCATTTAAAGAGATATGATGTCTCTTTAATGTTACATATTCAACCTTCAACCCTCTCTCGTGTATTAAATCGATTAAAGAGAAATGATATTATTGATATTCATAAAGGTAAAGTTATTATATTAAATAAAGAAGCATTAGACAGGATATATAGTGAATAAAATAAAAATTATAAGTGGATTGATTTTTCTTCTCTCTATTACATTAGCCGTTTTATCACACACTATAGCACAAAAAAATAGAGAAAACATTCTATTTTTAGAGAAAATAAATCAACAAAAGGCTTTTACTCAAGAGGTAGCAAAATCAATATTTTATATATATAAAACAGGAGATAATTCATCAAATATTTTAAAAGTTACTATAGATAAATTTCTAAAAGAGAACAACAATAGATTTTTAAATATAAAAGTATCAAAAATAACCCTTTTATGGAATAGATTTTATTTAGATGTTGATAAATTTCTCAAAGAACAAAAATTTACTACACCATATAGTTCTATTATATTAGATAGGCTTGTTAACGAGATATATACTATTAATCTTGACCTTATTTTAGCTTTTGACAAATTAATTGATACAAAAGAGATAGAGTATTATAGATTGATAAATAGATATAAAAATCTACAAAGAGTGCTATTTATTCTTCTTTTTGTTTTACTTATATATCTATTTACACAGATAAGGGATATTATCTCTTTTATATGCAAATTCTCTAAGACCTCTAAAACTATTATTAAAAACTCTACTATAAAAGGGATAGAGCCTCTTACTATAGAGTCTAAAGAGGACAAGTTACAAGAGGTAACAAAAAATTATAACTATTTAGTGGAAAAGATAAATAGGTCAATAGAGTATGCAAATAAATCTATAGTAGTCACTATACAATCCATAGAGAGTGTAGAGCAAAATATAGAAGATTTTATGGAACTACTTGCATCAATGGAAAATAAAAACTCTGATGAAATATTTAAAAAAGAGGATATTATAATTGAATCATTAGAAACCCTTATATCATTAAAAGATAAATTAAATAATCTCCAATTTTTATCTCAATTTTAACGATAATTAATAATTGTGATTTCAACTATTTAGTTATTAAAAACCTCTCTTCAAACTCTTTTGCAGGAATGGCTCTACTACATAAAAAACCTTGATATGAAACATCTTTATTAATTTCAAGGATTTTCTGCTTCTGCTCTAAGGTCTCAATACCTTCTACAATGATTTTATACTTAAACTGTCGTCCTATTTTAATAATACTCTTTACTAGCTCTAAGTTATCCTCATTTATTAAAATCTCATTGATAAATACTCTATCTATCTTTAATACTTTAAATGATAGTTTCTTAAGATATGATAGAGATGAGTAACCTGTACCAAAATCATCAATATTGCACTCTATACCTATATTTTTTAAATCTTTTATAATCTTTTGTGTTTTAGTAAAACTATCTATTAATGTGGTCTCTGTTACCTCCAATTTTATTAGAGATGGCTCAATATTATACTTCAATATACACTTCTCAATATGTTTTGGAAAATCTATCTCATGGAGTTGCCTAGCATTAATATTAATTGCAATATATTCAAAATTAATTAAATCTCTTCGTTGCCAAATTGAGAGTTGTTTGCACACCTCATTAGCAACCCACCAACCAACTCTATTAATAAGTCCAGATTCTGTAGCCATAGGTATAAATTTATCCGGCATAATCATACCTCTCTTGGGGTGTTTCCAACGCACAAGAGCCTCAACTGCATTTAATTTATCATCTTTAATAGTCACGATTGGTTGATAATAAAGTTCAAGCTCTCTATTATCTATTGCATGGTTTAAATCTTGTTGAAGTGCTGTTAATGCCTGTCTCTCTAAATCAAGGGTGTGGTCATAAAATTTAATATTATCCTGTCCATCTCTTTTGGTTTGATACATCGCCATATCAGCTTGTCTAATAATTGTATCTATATTGTCAGTTTTCGGTTGAATAATTACAATTCCTATACTAGAGGTCATATATAAATTTAACCCCTCTATCTCAAACACTTTATAAAATAGCTCTTTAATTCGATTGGCTATCTTTTTTGCCTCTTCTATGGCCATTGACTCACTTGTTGAAATAAAAGGAACTGCTAAGGTAAACTCATCTCCACCTAAACGGCTTAAATGCCCATCTTTTATATCTAAAGATTGAAATCTATTGGCAACCTCAAGCAGAAGTTTATCACCAACAGAGTGTCCAAAAGTATCATTTATCTGTTTAAAATGGTTTAAATCCATATAAAATAGTATGGAAAAATAGTCTTGATTTTTTTTGTTCTCTACCAATTTTTGCATAAAATCTTTATAACATCTTCTATTTGGAAGTCCTGTTAAGGAGTCATGTAGGGAGATATAATTTATCTGCTTATACGCTTCATGTTCTGTAGTCTTATCTTCTAATATACCAACTCCACCCATAACTTGACCCTTTTCATCAAGAAGTGCTGAACATCTAAGTTCTGCCCAAATAGTTTTATCTTGAAAAGTAAAATCATAAGAACCAACAGAATTTTTAGAACTTTTATCTACTAATACACTTCTCATAATCTTGACTGCATTTTTATCGGTTAAATTATTAAGATTAAAACCTTTTAGATTTCTCTCCAATCCAAATATTTCATAAAATATCTTGTTATAGTTCAAAATTCTCAAATTCATATCATAATAAAATATTCCAACTGGTGCTTGACCAAGTAAAGATGAGAGTTTTCTCTCTTTTATCTCTAATCTTCTTTTTGCCTTTTTATACTTCTCTTCATTCTGTTTTTGATAAAAAAGTTTATAGTGTAAATAGTCATAGATAAGTAGAAAATTGAGTATATTGATAGTAACTATCCAAACCATCAATATGCTGTTATTTTGAATTTCAGTTGTAAATAGATAAAAAAATAGTATAGAGAGCAGGAATATAAATATAACTATTTTAGGCATAGATGAGTATAGCACTTTAACTATTCTTCGTCTAACATTTGGTGATAATATTTTTTTTGATGTATAATAAAGTAACCTTTTCATAATAACCATTATATAATAATATTTATTAATTTTAAATAACATTTTATGTTAAAATCTAAATTAAATAAATATTCTTGTGATTATATCCCATCTCTAAACAAAACTTGCTAAAATTATGGATTACAAAAAAGAATAATTTATTGAAAAGGATTAATAAATGAAAGTATTACTTATAAAAGATGTAAAAAATTTAGGTAAAAAAGGTGAAATAAAAGAGGTTAAAGATGGTTATGGTCAAAATTTTCTGTTAGTAAAAGGTATGGCAAAATTGGCAACACCTAAAATCATAGAAGAGTGGAAAGCCAAACAGGCCAAATTGGCTAAAGAGTTGGCAAAAGAGATAGAGCAGTTTACAAAGGAAAAAGCTATTTTAGAAAATAAAAAAATAAAGATTACTAAAAAATTAGCTCCCGTTGGTATTCAAGGCTCTGTAAAAAAAGATGATATTGTAAATGAGATAGCAAAACAGTCAAAAATTACTATAGATAAAAAACATATTGAACTAAAAAAGGCTATTAAGAGAACAGGTGAATTTAAGATAGATATTAAGTTAGGTCATGGAATTCATGCTACCGTAACGGTTGAAGTTGTAGGAGAGTAGTTTAGTGTTTGATGCAACGACAATACTCGCTTACAAGGGTGAAAATAGTGCTGTTATTGGTGGAGATGGACAAGTTACCTTTGGAAATACTATCTTAAAAGGAAATGCCACTAAAATCCGTACTCTATATCATGGCAAGATTTTAGCAGGTTTTGCGGGAAGTACAGCAGATGCTTTTAATCTTTTTGATATGTTTGAAACTATTTTAAATGAAAAAAAAGGAGATTTGCTAAAATCTGTAATAGAGTTTTCTAAATCTTGGAGAAAAGACAAGCATTTAAGACAATTAGAAGCCATGATGTTGGTTTTAAATCGAAAACACATCTTTATACTCTCTGGAACAGGTGATGTGGTTGAGCCAGAAGATGGTAAAATTGCATCTATTGGTAGTGGGGGAAACTATGCATTATCTTCAGCTAGAGCATTGGATAGACATGCTAATATGAGTGCTAGAGAGCTAGTAGAAGAGAGTCTAAAAATTGCAGGTGAACTCTGCATATATACAAATACAAATATTAAAATATTGGAGCTTTAATTGAGTAATATAGTATCAAAAAATCTTACACCAAAAGAGATTGTCTCTTTTTTAGATAAATATGTCGTTGGTCAGACAAATGCTAAAAAAACGATAGCTGTGGCACTTCGTAATAGATATAGACGAATGCAACTTAGCGAAGATTTACAAAAAGATATTATGCCAAAAAATATCCTGATGATAGGCAGTACCGGTGTAGGAAAAACTGAAATAGCAAGAAGATTATCTACTATGATGAGATTACCTTTTGTCAAGGTGGAGGCTAGTAAATATACAGAGGTCGGTTTTGTAGGTAGAGATGTGGAGTCCATGATAAGAGATTTGGCATCAAACTCTTTAGCTTTAGTTAGAGAGGAACAAAATGAGTTAAATCAAGAAAAAATTGAAGCTTATATCGAAAATAAAATAATAGAAAAACTTCTTCCACCACTTCCAGCAGGAGCTAGTGAGATTAAACAGAGAGATTATGAAAACTCATTTGCAAAGATGCAGAAAAAATTTGAAGAAGGTAAACTTGACCACTTAAAAATAGAGGTTGAATTACCAGCTCCAACTATTGATGTGAGTAGTGTGGGAAATATTCCACCAGAAATGGCAAATGTTCAAGAGTCTATTATTAAAGTTATTGGTGGATTAAATAAAAAAGGTAAAAAGAAAGAAGTAACAGTAAAAGAGGCAAAAAAGATTTTGGCTCAAGAGGCTAGTAGTGAACTTTTTGATGAAGATAAACTAAAAGATTTAGCCATTAAAAAGATAGAAGAGGGTGGAATTGTATTTATTGATGAGATAGATAAGATTGCAGTTCCAGCCAACTCAAATTCACGACAAGACCCAAGTAAAGAGGGGGTTCAAAGAGACCTACTTCCAATAGTGGAAGGTTCAAATGTTCAAACTCGAATAGGCATGGTAAAAACAGACCATATACTATTTATCTCAGCTGGAGCATTTCATCTTAGTAAACCAAGTGACCTTATCCCCGAGCTTCAAGGACGATTTCCACTTAGAGTGGAATTAGATAGTCTTGATGCTGAAGCACTATATAGAATTTTAACTGAACCTAAAAACTCACTAATTAAACAGTATAAAGCACTATTGGGAGTTGAAGGTGTCAAACTTACATTCCAAGAAAAAGCATTAAGAAGTATTGCTAACTATTCAGCCCTTGCAAATGAAAAGACAGAAGATATTGGGGCTAGACGACTCCACACTATTATGGAAAAAATTATTGAAGATATTAGTTTTAATGCAGATGAGTATGCTGGAGAAGAGGTTATTATTGATGAGGCTTTAATTGAAGAGAAGTTAGAAAAATTGGTAGATAGTGAAGATACCACCAGATATATCTTATAAGTAAACTACCTTTTGGCTAAATAGTGAAAGAGATAGTTTTAGATGCTTATATATCAGGATTAGTTTCATATCAATATTTGGTACATTGAAACTTATCCTATCTAAGACGATTAGCTTTATTTCTCTTTCCACATTTGCTACACACCCATCTTAGAGGTTAGGATTTGCTTGAAAGTGTTATGATAAATCCTCTATCCAATTTGGATAGGTCTTGATAAAATTGATACGATTTTACTCCAATTTTCTTAAAAAACTTTTCTATTGACGCCCTCTGGTTATAACCCATCTCACAAGCTAAATATTGAATTCCTCTTGTTTTAATATCTAAGATTATCTCTTTTAATAGTTCATCTCCTACCTCTCCACCAAAAAGTGCCTCTTTGGGTTCATAATCCGATATATTTTTTTCCAATTTAAATCCATTGGCAATATATGGAGGGTTACTTACTACAAGTTCTATATGCTCTTTTTTAATCTCATCTAGTAAGTTAGATTGTATAACTCTAACTCTATCTTCTAATTTAAATCTCTCTATATTTTCTTTAGCCAAAGTTATTGCTATTGGACTAATATCTGTAGCTATTATATTTAACTGTGGAAATTTTCTAGCTAAAACTATAGATATAGCTCCACTCCCAATCCCAATTTCAGCTATTGAGGTTATAGATTGCTGTTCAATAATATTAGAGACTAAATCTATAAGTAACTCTGTTTCTGGTCGTGGAATTAAAACCCCTTTTTTAATCTTTAACTCTATATCATAAAAGCTAACAGAGCCTACAATATACTCATAAGGTTCATAATTGGCTCTCCTATATACTAATTTTTTAAAACCATTTATATCTTTAATTACTCTATTATCATAGGCGTGTAGATAGCTCCTATCTTGATTTAAATGGTAAGATAGTAGAAGTTCAGCTTCAAATCTAGCTCTTAAACAACTACTATTTAATTTCTCCTCTGCCCAATTTAGGGCATCTTTTATTATCATTTATTATCTTTAAAATATTTAAAAATTCCATCTTTTGGAAGAGGTTTTGTTATGTTCTTAACAGCTGTTGCATCATATCCTAGCTCTTTTAATCTCTCCAATACAGGAGGGTGAGTATAATAGAAAAATATAACTAAAGGGTGCGATTTTGGAAAGGCTTTATTCTCCTCAATTAATTTTATAAGTGCAGATACCAAATTCTCTTTTCCACCTATCTCTGAACCAAACTCATCTGCCTTATATTCATTGTGACGACTCACAAAACTCATAATAGGTGTAAATATAAATCCTAGAAGAGGTAAAAGTAACATCATTATAGCAAGTTTCACTCCAGCTTTTGGTTCTACACCCATATCAAAAAACAGCTCTTGTGGTAGATTTCCGAAGAGAAAAAAAGCAATAAATAGTAAAACTCCTATCATTGCCACACTTTTCCAAATATCTCCATGTTTAAAATGTCCCAACTCATGACCCAATACAGCCAATAGTTCTTTATCTTTTAATCTACTTACTAGAGTATCGAATAATACTACCCTTTTACTTTTTCCTAAACCCCCAAAGTAAGCATTTAATCTACTATCTCGTTTACTTGCGTCCATAATAAATATGCCGTCGCTTTTAAGTCCAACTTGTTTCATCATATTTTCAATATTCTCTTTTAACTCCCCATCTTCCATAGGAGAAAACTTATTAAACATTGGTGCTATAATAGTGGGATATATTACATTAATAACTATGGCAAGAGAAAAAAGAAGGATAAACCCCAAAATCCACCAACTAGATACAGTTATAACTATCCAAGATAATAGAGCAAAAACAACTCCACCAAATATTAAAAATATGGCTATTGATTTAAGTTGGTCTTGAAGATATAGTTTTAGGGTTGTTTTACTAAATCCATACTCTTTATCTATTTCAAATGTTTGATATAATTCAAATGGAACTCCAACAATATAGTTAATACCCATAAATATAAATAGAAATATAACACTATCTATTATCGAAGTTGTTGTGCCGAGTATAGAGACAAGCCATGAAAAACCTACACTTACCCACCATATGAACATTATATAATCAACAATAGTAGATACTATTGTTACCCTCTCTTTTCTAATAGCATACTCCCCTGCCACTCTAAATTTATCTTGACTCATTAATACAGCTTCACCATTTTTTTCAGTCGATATATATCCAATCTGCATTACTGATATATAAACTTTTATTAAAGTATATACTGTATAGAGTACTATTATAATTTGTAACATCAACAACCTCATTATTTTTTGGGAAATATACCCAAATATATTTTAATTTTAGCAAAAAAATATATTAATAGTTTACCTCATCTGCAATTTTAAACCTATATCTATTGTTTAATATATTTAAGATAATAAAGATTAAATATCACCACAAATAGATATAACATTAAAAATAGAACCAAAATCCCCTTTGAGTATGTGAGAAACGGTAACGGGACATCTGTTAATGGGATAATTTGTAGAACAGAAGATATATTGATAATAAAATATGAGAGCATATATGCAATAAACACACTATTTATTCCATAGATAAACTTAAATACCTCATTCTCCCTACTATAGAGTGTCATCGATTTTTTAAATGATAAAGATAATAACATAAGTGCAAATAGAAGAGTCAGCACCCCAAGTTGTCCAAATATATTGCTAAAAAATGCAAAAATAAAATCGGTATGGATAGCAGGAAGTGGTAAAAAGCTACTATTTATAAAATCTGATGGGAAAATGCTACTATTTTTTATCAGATAAATCCCTCTTGCTACCTGTTCATATCTATATAAAAAATATTGGGTAGATGGCTCTATCTCTTGGGCAAAAGGATTTGTCCACATAGCATATCTTACATTGTTTTTTAACTCCAAATGGTAAAATCCAACCATTAAAAGAACAACAAATGTCCCAGCAAGAACCAACCATCTCTTTTTAATCTCAAAATTATCTTTAAATAGTACAAAAATAATTCCTAAAGCTAACGCCACTTGTAAAATAGAACCCTTATCTTTAACCATAGAGATTGTTCCTAGAAGAATTATAAAAAAGAGAGATAGAAATCCCATATAAATTACCCTATTTCTACCAAAAGAGTGGTGAAAAAGTAGAGTAACTAACAGAAAGATAAAAAGTTTGGTACTCTCTATAAAAACCATACCTTGACCCTCTTTTATCAGACCAATGATAGATAGTAAAAGTATAGTTCCTAATAGAAAAATACTAGCATATATAAAATGTTTATAAATATCATTATTTACATGCTCTTTTGAAGTACCTATAAAGAGATAGTGTCGCCCATTTTTAATAAAGTTTGCAAAGAGCATAAATATAGCAAATATAAATAGCTGTTCACCTAAAAATATACCCATAGATTTAGGGATTGTTGCTATATGGGTTGAGGAGTAGATGTAATCCTTAAATAAAAAGACAAATATAAGAAGTAGTAAAAGATATATTGCAGTTGCAACAATAGAGGCTTTAAAAATATCTCTAAATTGATATAAAAACAGTACAACTCCTCCAAAAAAAACCATCATGCCATATACAACTATCTCAGTAAATAGACTCCCCTTTTCATATATATTGAATTGATAAAAATACATAATGGTAAAATTGATATATGAGGCTAAAAATAGAAATGCTAAAAGAATAGTAAAATAGAGTATGGGGTGAATAATAGCCCAATGGTTCTCTCCCTCCGCATAATCTGTCAGTTTCTTCACTATAAAAAATAAAATTGAAGCAAAAGATAGAAAAATTAATGATGTTACGCCCCATAACCATAATATGCTACTATTATGGACACCCACCTTTGTACCAACTACTATATCTGGATAGGTTGTGGTGGTATATAGATAGAACATATTAACCGGTGATAATAAATCTAGTGATACATTATCTAATATAATCCTATCTTTTTCTCTATATATCTTATAGTTGGAGTATCCAATTCTAATAAAATCTCCATTTTTAACTTTTATCTTATTTATATATTTATTACTCTTGTTTGAATTTAGCTCCAACTGCTCTTTAATACTATTTTCAACAGGAGATGGATTTTGTAAAAGCGTATCATTTACAATCGCCTTTCTTTTATTGGTAAGTAGCTCCAATGAAAG
>Ga0256914_1000597_pt1 | contig 35304 bp, 33 predicted proteins | sample HulkmetaG_FD_191571 | JGI IMG/M metagenome (GOLD analysis project Ga0256914, IMG submission 191571) | Hydrothermal chimney microbial communities from Main Endeavour vent field at the Juan de Fuca Ridge, Pacific Ocean - Hulk | ecosystem: Environmental > Aquatic > Marine > Hydrothermal vents ... | reverse complement strand
GAGATGCGGCGACAGGGGTTCTCCCGCAGGGACTCCGTTGGAGGAATCCCCTTGGGAGTACGTAAAAAGGGTCTGCAGGCATGCAGACCCTTTTGTGTTTGTGTGGAGAAGTGCTTGTGGGTTTTGATTTGACCGAATTGGAGCAGTGGCGTCTGATTAAAAGAATTCGAGATATGGAAGTTTTTGGGAGGAAGAAGTTACCGAACAGGCCTGCAATGTTTCGTGTTCCGTTCCGCTTTCCCTTTAAGCTGGTTCTAAATTCGGAGTCCTTCTAAAGTGAAGATTTCGGAAGATGTGTGTTTTATCGGGATTGACCAAATCACCAGGTGTGAGCAAATTAAAATCAATGTGCCGTAAAAATAAAAAACAGCTTTTCAGGGACATCTTCGACAGCCCGATCGATGTCCCCGCTATCATTTACTTTATTTTGCCATAACGATTTTTGAATCGTTGTGTTTTTAGTGTCCGCGTAATTTTGCCAGTTCCCTGAAAAGCTCTTTTTCTTTGGGCGTTAAATTTGTTGGTAACTGTACTTTCAACGTCAGGTACAAATCCCCGAATTGGGTTTTGGTCGCATTCTTCGGCATGCCCAACCCACTCAGGCGAATGATCTTTCCGTTCTGGCTTTCGGCCGGAATGTCCACCTTCACCTTTCCTTTGAAGGTGTTAAACATCACCTTTCCACCCAGAACAGCCGTGTACAAATCCACCGGCAAATCGGCGTACAAATCGGCGCCTTTGCGTTTGTAAATCGGGTGTTCGGCAATTTTTACGGTAATCAGCAAGTCACCGTTGGGGCCACCGTTAATGCCCGGTGCGCCTTTGCCTTTCAATTTCAGAATTTGTCCGTCTTCGGTGCCGGGTTTGATTTTCAACTTAATGGTTTGGTCGTTAATGCGGAAAATTTTCTCTGTGCCGTGGTACGCTTCGTCCAGTGTAATAACCAATTCGGCCTTGACATCCTGACCGCGCATTTTGTACACGTTTTTGAACTGTTCGCCAAAGGGATTGAATCCGCCGCCGAAAATCGACTCGAAAATATCTTCCTGTGCCCCGCCGCTTGCACCCTTGCCGAAAATGTCGTCGTAAGACCATTCGTAGTAGGTCTGGCCGTCATCCCATTGGTGCGATTTCCCGAAGCCGCCACCGGGACGTGCGCCTCCCTGTGCGCCTGCTGCCTGTTCGGCGTTCTGGAATTGTTTCCAGTTCTCACCGTAGCGATCGTACAGCTTGCGCTTTTCCGGATCGCTTAAAACTTCGTGCGCCTCGTTGATCTGTTTGAACATCTCTTCCGCGTGCTTGTCGTTCGGGTTGCGGTCGGGATGGTATTTGGCCGCCAACTTGCGAAACGCCTTGCGAATCTGATCCTGCGTCGCGTTGCGATCCACCCCCAGTATTTGATAGTAATCTTTTTTCATATTTTCTGATTCTCCTTCCTTTGCTCGCATTCCGCTTTAGGAACATCGTTTACAAGGTACGATTTTTTTCTCCCCTGCTCAAACTATTTTAGACAGAAAAGGCCGACAGTATGAACGGTCGGCCTTTTCCGGTTTTCGCTATTCCTGCTATGCGCTTATTTGCTTTTAACCTGAATCTTTTTGGCTTTGCGCTGAGCCTCCGGCTTTTTGGGCAAGCGGATTTTCAGCACACCCTTCTTGAATTCCGCATCCACCTTGTCCGTTTCCACTTCAGCCGGAAGCGGAATATCCCGATGGAAAGAACCGTAGCTCAGTTCGTGATAGTAGTAATCGCCTTCCTTTTCCTCTTTTTCTTCTTTCTTTTCACCGCGCAAAGTCAGCACATCATCGGTAATGCTGATATCAATGTCGTCGGCATCCATTCCCGGAAGCTCGGCGGTTACTACGATCTCTTTGTCTTTTTCTTTAACGTTTACGCTTGGTACAAAAGTTTCGCCTTCATCTTTGAACCATTTGCTCGGTGCCAGATCGGTAAAGAAATCTTCGAAAATTTTGTTGATTTCTTTCTGCAACGTAACGAACGGGCTGACAAAATCTTCACGACGTACCGGAACGTTTTTTCTCTGGATTAAGTCACGAATGGCCATAATCCTCACCTCCTCCCTTTAGGTTATTTTATTTTAACCTCGATTTTTTTGGCTTTTACCGGTTCGGCTTTTGGCAAACGAACGGTTAATACGCCGTTGTGGTATTGAGCGTCGATTTTATCGGCATCAATGGCTTCGTTGATGCTGAACGAACGTTCGAAATCACCCACTTCGTATTCGCTGTAAACCAGTTCGTAGCCTTCCGGAACAGCCGGCATCGCCTTGCCGCGAATGGTCAGTACGTCGTTGTCCAGTGTAACGTCGATCGATTTTTCGTCAACACCGGGCATTTCGGCCATCAAGATAATCTCTTCATTGGTTTCGTAAATATCCACTACCGGGATAAATACTTTGCGATCATGGGTTCTTTCCACTTTCTCTATTTCTTGCGTTTTACGTTTTTGCAAGGTTTTTTTCTCAGCCATATCTCTCACCTCCTTTCAAACCTTATTTGGTTGAAACTTTAATTTTCCGAGGTTTGTCTGCTTCGGCTCGCGGTAAAGTAATGGTCAACACACCTCGTTCGAATTTAGCTTCAACCTTGTCGCTTTCCACGGCGTATGGCAACTGAATGGTACGCTGGAAGCTGTCCACACCGGATTCCTGACGATGGATTTGCACGTCTTTCCCGAAATCCGGTTTTTTGCGCGTACCTTTAATGCGCAATTCATCGTTCAATACCGTGATGTCCAAATCTTTAACGTCAAATCCGGGCAATTCCGCCGTAACCACCGTGCTGTCATCTTTTACCCAGATGTTCACAGCCGGGTAAGTACTGGTTACGGTTCTCCCCAGTGCGTCGGCAAACAAACGATTCATTTCATCGTGAATCCGATCCAGTTCGCGCCAGGGATCAAATTGCCAAAGTCTGCTGATGTACATTTTCCGCCCTCCTTATGTTGGTTTTTTGTTTTCGTTTTTCGCTTTTATTATTACAAACGGCGTGCCAAACCTGTGCTACTTGTTGTTTTTATTGTAATTACGGGTATTTGTTTTCATGGGGGAATTTAGTGCGCTTGCCAGAATGACAGCGGGATGTCTTCTTTTTACCAACGGAAAGAAATTATGACAGAACAGACGTACAAAAGTAAAGAGCAGGATGGCAGTTAAAAAGAAACGGGAACGGAATGAAAATGGGGGTAAAATTTAGAACCAGAGATCATCATCGTCGAGGAAGAAACGACGGAAAAGGTAGGTACGCAGCCGATCGAACAAATCGTCGGCATCTTCGAATGCGGAAGAACGAAAAGGCTCGGCATTGCCTCCACGGGCAAACGGATCGCGTGGGATGAGCGGTTCCGGACGGGAGAAAGCACTTCCGGTGGAATAGCGCCGTTGCGAAGATGTACGGATGCGTACGCGTACCCGTTCGCCCAAACAGGCGTCGTAGTCGGAACGCTTCTCCGGGTCGCTCAACGTGCTGTATGCTTCCTGAATGTCCTTGAATTGTTCGTCGTTTTCTTCGCCCGTTGCGTCCGGATGGTGTTTTTTAGCCAACGAACGATAGGCATTCTTAATCTCTTTTTGCGTTGCCTGACGGCTAATGCCTAAAATTTTGTAATAATCCTTCATCGTTCCTTCTTCGCCACTTCCCCTTATTTTTTATTAGATGCTTTCGGTTTTATTGAAGGGGACAACAAAAGGCGGTTTATTCGTTTTTGTTTAGCCGGGCCAGCTCCTCTCGATATTTTTGCCATTTTTCTTCCAACTCGGGATTGGTTTTGCCGCGTTTGCGGTAGCCGGTGAGAAGAATATTCAATTTAAAAAGAATTTCTTCAAGCAGCGCTTGTCGCAAATCCGCGGGCAAAGAGTGGTCGGACAAATGTTTTTCCATGGCCAGAATGCGAAAATAATCCATGCCCCAATATTGGCGGGAAAGCTGGTCGGCGTGTCCGCCGTATTTGACGATTCCCGGACGTGAATCCAATCCCACAGGAGCCACACGGGCCACACGCAACCACAGATCGTAATCTTCGCACACCGGGAAGTTCTCGTCGAACAGCCCCACTTTTTGCAGCAGCGCTTTGTGAAAAACGACGGCAGAAGGAGAGACGATGCACAACGGAAGCGCCTGACGGAAGATCCATCCGCCGTACTTGCGGTGTTTCTTTTTGGGGTTTACCCGGCGTCCGTTGCGAATCCAGATTTCTTCGGTTTGGAAAATCAGATATTCTGGGTGAGCCCGGTGAAATTCTTCGGCCATGGCCAGCTTTTGGGGCAACCAGGTGTCGTCGCTGTCCAGCAGGGCAATCCAAGCGCCTTTGGCCTCCCTAATGCCTAAATTCCGTGCGGCCGAAACGCCCCGATGGGGTTGGCGCAAAATACGAATGCGGGGTACGTATTGTTCCAGTACCCGCAAGGTGCCATCGGTAGAGCCGTCATCCACCACGATGATTTCCAGTGGCGGACGGGTTTGCTGCAAAACCGATTCAATGGCTCGGCCCACGAGCGTCTCGCGATTATGAACGGGAATAATGACCGAGAGATTTTCCGAAACGTTCAATGGGGTAATGTCTTTCATGGCCACGGCTCAAAAAATGGCTGAATGCTTGTCAACAAATGCTGCGCACATGCTTTGTAGTGCGAACGAAGTTGTGCTGCGCTGTCCTTGTCTGCAAAATCGGAAACAGCTTTTACGGCGTAAAAGGGTAAAGAGTAAGAACGGCAAACGCGTGCCAGATGAAAACCTTCCATGTCAACCAAATCGGCCTGAAAACGGTGCAGCAGGTTTTCCCGGCGTGTCTCATCGGTAACCGGCTGGTTAACCGTTAGCAAGCGGGCCGGTTGTAAATCTTTTAGCTTTGCGTGAAAGGGAAGAGGAATCGACTGCGCGGTTTCTTCACTTTCTACCGTCAAAATTCGCAGGACCTGTTGCGGCAAGAGGGATGTGTGCAAGGCTCCGGCCAAACCAATGTTCAGGATGAAAGCCGGTTCGTACCAGCCCAGGTAGGTGCGCAATGTTTCGCTGGCCTTTGGCCCGCCAATGCCCAGCCGCAACACATGCACGTGCTCGTAGGCATAAAGGGTGCCTTCGCCAAGGCATGAAACGGCCGCTTCTCCTAAAAAATTGAGAATGGGTTGAACCTCCGCTTTTAAAGCAGCGACAATAGTAAACATGGGCGTAACTTATTCAAACAGAGCATTCATTGCAAGGCGCGGCGGGTCTGTTTTTTCCCCGGACAATGCGGCTACTTTTTTGTTCTGGTCCAGGCCAAAACCAACCCTAAAATTATGGCCAGTGTAAAGGCCGTCTGCCAGGATATGCTGCCCTGACCGTGGAAAAATACATTCCAGAACCAGGTAATTATTGCCGCGACTACCAGTACCAGACCAAAATAAAGGGCAAAATATCCGCCAAATTGTTTAGGATTCATTGAACCTCCTAACTTTGGCAAGGTAGGCACGGCTTTGGGGAAAACCAAATTTTTTACCGTTCGGCGATTGGCAGAGCCGGAAGAGCCTGCGAAGATCATTCGGCAAAAGAAAACGTTTTGCGGAGAGAAATGTGAGAATGCGCCGGGAAATATCCAGGCTTACATCGAACAGCATGTAAACAAAGGGAATTGCAATGAACAAAAAGACAAGAATGGAAAAGAGTTGTTTCATGATTTGCCCTCCGCGTTTTGTGAAATGTACGTAGTTCATTAGCGGAAGTTGCAAAAGAGCGCGGTGAAGTCAGGCGGAGATGAACTAAGTGTTCAGGCGGCTACGCAACGAGGTAAGCAGGCGGGAAAAAACCTCGGCAAACGGGGCATCGGTGGGAAAGGCGTACAGCTCTTTCAAAAAACGTTCGGGCGGCAAGAGCAGGTCTTTAACTTCTTGCAAAATTTCAAAAAACATTTCCTGAAAATGCAGCGCTTCTTCAAATTCCGCAAGATATTCCTGCAAATCGTTTTCTTTGCCGGCTTCCATGCCCGGGCAATCTTGGGTAGGGGGTACCAGAAGAAACTGGGTCGTGCGGCGTTTGGCATCGTACCGGCAACCCACCGGAGCCAAAAAACAAACCAGGGGCTTAAATTCGGGATGTAATTGGCACAATCCCTTCAATTGTCCCGAATCATCCATTTCGTTGATCAGGAAAGGACAAAATTTAAACGGATGGGTTTTGAACTTAATCCGAGGCCGCCAGACGCTATGTTCGGGATCGGGAACCAATTCCACCCATTGTTGGGCAAAAAGCTGACGGGTGGAAGGGTAGCGTAAAAAGCGTGCCATACGGTACAGGTCGAACGGATTCAGCAAAACTTCCTGATCGCCGGTGCAGCAGTCACCGCAAAGGGTGCACTCAAAGCGGAAAGAACCGTTTATTTCGGGAAAATCGAATGTCATGCGTTCTATTCGTGAATAATGGAATACAATTTTTCGATGCGTTCGGTTTCGCCCAACACAATGAGCTTGTCGTTCTTATTCAGAACCGTGGAAGAGACCGGGTTAAAAAACCATTTGGAATCTTTGGCGCGTTTGAGAGCGATAACAATTAAACCCGTGCGCTGAGGAATTTGTGCTTCGCGCAAAGTTTTATTGACCAGACTCGAATTAGGAGGAATGTTGATTTCTTCCAAACGCAGAGAAATATCGGTGTTCGACATCATAATTTCCAGAAAGCTGACCAGCGTGGGGCGAAGAATAACCGCAGCCATGCGCATGCCTTCCAGCACGTTGGGCACAATAACGTAATTGGCTCCGGCTTTGTATAGTTTGTTTTCCGTGTGCGGATCGACGGCGCGGGAAATTACGACTAAATTCGGATTCAGGTCCCGGGCCGAAACCACTACGAAAAGGTTGTCGGCATCGACGGGCATGGTGGTAATCAGGCCGTGGGCATTTTTAATGTTGGCCTCTTCCAGAATTTCGTCTTTGGTGGCATCGCCTTCAATGACAAAGATGTCGGGAAAAAGTTCGTTAAGTTCCTGCACAATTTCTGCCTTGTGTTCGATGACAACAAAGGGCTTGTCCGAACGCCGAAATTCGCGGATGACCGACTTGGCGGTTTCGCCACCACCGCAAATGATGACGTGATCTTTCAAATTGGCTATTTTTTTCTTCATTTTCAGAATTTTCCTCTTGGTGAAAATTTGGCTCGAGACAAACCAGGTGGTTACACTGGCCGAAAGTAGCGCCAGAATTACCAGCCCGGAAAAAATGATAAAAATCGTAAAAATCCGCCCGGCATGACTTAACGGATTGACTTCATGAAAGCCCACCGTAGAAAAAGAGATGATGGTCATGTACAGGGCGTCGAACCAGTTCCAGCCTTCGATGAGATGGAAGCCCAGAATGCCGATGGTAATCAAGACAAGCAAGGCCAGGGCCACGGCAACAAAATTCAGGTATAAATGATCTTTGCCCATCATCGTCCGGCTCTGCCTCCCGGCTTAATTTGGCACACGTTTTCGTGCGGTTTGTAAGTGTGTTGGTACCTCACGCTCATTCGCCTTCCAGATCGGGATCTGCGGGTGGCATCAATTCTTCGCGAATAAGCAAAAGAATGGCCGATTGCGGTACGATCACGTATTTTTGTCCGTCTATTTCTACCTCGATGGCTGCCTTGCGCATGAAAATGGCGTAGTCGCCTTCTTCGGCCTGCAACGGCAAATATTTGGGCTCATTGCGTTTTTCTTCCCAGGGCTCGTCGGCGTTGGTCGGTTCGGGCAGGGGGTAGCCCGGTCCCACTTTTTCTACAAATCCGGCCTGTACCTTTTCCTTTTCCTCCACGCCCTGCGGCAGGTACAAACCGTGGGAAGTTTTATTGCGCGATTCGTCCGGGCGAATCAGAACGCGATCGCCCACCACAATAATTTTCTTTTCAAGCATATGAAATTCCCTGTTTCGTTTAATAAACAAATCTATGACAATGGGCCGGTTTTTTCAAATGGAAATCGTCCCTCCGGACGGGCAACCCGAATGGCGAGGAAAAGCTGAATCGCATGCCATTTTTCGTTATATTTCAAAGGTTAACGAAACGGAGAGAAAATGCAAGCAAAAGTACGGGCACATGCCAACATTGCGCTCATCAAATACTGGGGCAAACGGGACGAACGATTGAATATTCCTGCGGTCGGTTCCATTTCGCTTACGCTGAATGCCTTGTGGACGGAAACCGAAGTCATCTTTTCCCCGGAACGCTCCCGGGACGAACTGGTTCTGAACAATCGACAGGCTACAGAAGCCGAATTGCAGCGTATTTCTCGATTTCTGGATTTAATTCGTTCTCTGAAAAAAACAAATCTCAGGGCCCGGGTGCACAGCGTAAACAATTTTCCGACGGCCGCCGGGCTGGCCTCCTCGGCTTCAGGATTTGCCGCCCTGGCGGTGGCCGCGAGCGAGGCGTTGGGGTTAAAGTTTTCGCCCAGAGAATGGTCGGTTTTGGCCCGGCAGGGATCGGGTTCGGCTGCGCGTTCCATCTTTGGAGGACTGGTCGAAATGCACAGCGGACAACTGCCCGATGGCAGCGACGCCTTCGCCGAGCCTCTGGCCCCGCCCGATTATTGGGATTTGCGTCTTTTAATCGGCATTACCTCGGCCCGACCCAAAAAAATCGGTTCGACCGAGGGCATGAATCGTTCCCGGGAAACATCGCCCTATTACCGGGCCTGGATCGAGGGACAACCGGCCGACTTACAGGAAATGCGCCAGGCAATTCGCCAGAAAGACTTCCAGAAACTGGGCGAGCTGAGCGAGCACAGTTGCCTTAAAATGCACGCTTTGGCCATGAGCAGCCGACCGGGCATTCTTTACTGGAATGCCATCACCGTCGATGCCATGCACGCCGTGCGTGAACTGCGCAGTAAAGGCATTGCCGCCTATTTTACCATCGATGCCGGTCCGCAAATTAAGGTGTTGTGTCTGCCCGAAGATGAAGTGCGCGTGCGTGACATGTTGCGCTCCATCAACGGGATTGAGCGGATTGTGGTAAACAAACCGGGCAGTGGGGTGCAAATTTTGGAGCGGCAGAATGATTAATGTCACGGCTCCGGGAAAGATGATTCTTTTGGGAGAATACGCCGTGCTGGACGACGCTCCGGCGCTGGTGTGCGCCGTGGAAAAGGTAGCCATTGTTTCCATGAATGCCCTGGAAGGGCAGGAATTTCGTTTTTCTGCGCCGTCGCTGGGATTGCTCCATATCCCTTTTGTCGTAACGCCCAAGGGACATGTGCGTTTCGATCCGGCACAGGAAGCGGATTTGGCCCCCCGTTTGCAATTGTTTGCCCGTATGTTCGAGTTTGCTTACCGGCATTTGCAGCCCAAAAAGCGTCACGGATGGTCGGTACGCATTGTTACCGATGACTTTTATTCCCGAACCTTTCACACCAAATTGGGCTTTGGTTCCAGCGCCGCCATGTGTGTGGCTTTGGTTACCGCCATGAATCGTGCATTTCGGAGCGAGTGGGAAGAAGAAGCGCTGTTCAGGCTGGCTCTGGAAGCACACCATTACGCCCAGGGTAAGGTGGGCAGCGGCATCGATGTGGCTGCCAGCTTTTTTGGCGGCTACCTTGTTTACCGCCGCGTTTATCGGGACGATCCGCCGGGCAAACTTCCTGAAAAGCTTTCTGCCTGTCCGGGGCTGTATTTTACGCCGGTTTTTACCGGAAAGAGCGCCTCCACGGCACACATGGTGCAGGGAGTAGGCCGGCTGAAAGAGAGCCATCCTGCGCAATACCAAAAATTGATGGAACATTTAAAAGAGATTAGCACCCGGGGCAGTGCTCATTTTAAAGAAGGAAACGCTGCGGCGTTTTTGCAGGATGTCAAAGAATTTTACGCAGCACTGCAGGAACTGGGCCAACGCAGCGGTGTGCCCATCATTTCCCAACCGCACCGGCGTTTAGCCGAACTGGCACAAGAGGCAGGGGTGGCCTACAAACCTTCGGGTGCGGGCGGGGGCGACATCGGAATTTTGTTTTCGGATGATGCGGAACGCCTGAGCGTGGCAGAGGCCAAAGTACGGCAGGGAGGATTCCATCCCCTGGCCCTCTCCGTGGCCCGGCAGGGCAGGCGCATTCTTACCGATTAAAAATCTTTTTAATTTTCTTCAGAATTCCTTAATTTACCGGCAAATACGAAACATTACCCGAAAAAATCAAGCCGTAAAATACACCGTGTCCCGCGCGCTGGCGCAGAAGTCTTAACATTTGGCGCTGGCGCAAACAGAAGACGCGGAAGATTGTTTTGCGGCAAAACGTTTAATGAAAAGCAGGTACCATGTTATGCCAAGTTCAAGAATCGCCAATTTTTACAAATTAAGCATTCAGGAACGATTACGCATTTTACACGAACGGCACATCATTAGCGATGCCGATTATCATTTGCTTAAAAACGGGAATCATCTGTTACGCAGCGAAGAATCCAACCGCATGATCGAAAACGTCATCGGCGTTTTCGGCCTGCCGATGGGCCTGGGATTGAATTTTTTAATCAACGGCAAAGATTACATTGTGCCCATGGTAGTGGAAGAGCCTTCGATTGTGGCGGCCGTAAGTTCCGCGGCCAAAGTGGTGCGTCAGGCCGGAGGATTTGAAAGTGAGTACACCGGCCCCATTCTGATCGGTCAGGTGCAGGTGGTTGGCGTCAAAAATCCTTCTTCGGCCAAGCAGGCCATTTTGCAAAACAAAGAAGAAATTCTGAATTTGGCCAATAGTCTGCATCCTAAAATGGTAGCCCGGGGCGGTGGTGCACGCGATCTGGAAGTACGCATTTTGTCGGGGGCCTCACATCGTGGCGACATGGTAATCGTGCACTTGCTGGTGGACACGCGCGATGCGATGGGGGCCAATCTGGTAAACAGCATGTGCGAAGGCGTGGCCAGCCTGATCGAAAAGATTACCGGGGGCGAAGTTTTCCTGCGCATTTTGTCCAACCTGGCCGACCGTTCACTGGTACGCGCTCGTTGCCGCATTCCGGTAAAATTGCTGGAAGGCAAAGGTTACAGCGGTGAGCAAGTGCGCGATGGCATTATTCTGGCCTATGAATTTGCGGCAGCCGATCCTTACCGGGCAACAACCCACAACAAAGGCATTATGAATGGCATCGATCCGGTGGTGATTGCCACCGGAAATGACTGGCGGGCCATTGAGGCGGCGGCGCATGCTTACGCTGCCCGCAGCGGGCGTTACACCTCGCTTACCCGCTGGGAAAAGGCAGAAAACGGCGATCTGTTAGGCTTTATCGAAGTGCCCATTCGCATTGGTATTGTGGGCGGGCCGGTAGAAAGCAATCCCACTGTAGCCATTGCGCTGCATATTTTGAATATTCAATCGGCCGGAGAACTGGCCCAGGTGCTGGGGGCTGTGGGGCTGGCACAAAATTTTTCCGCTTTGCGCGCCCTGGCCACCGAAGGCATTCAACGCGGGCACATGAGTCTGCACGCACGCAGCGTGGCGATGGCGGCAGGGGCCACGCCCGAAATTTTTGAAACCGTAGTGGAAAAGCTGATTGAGTCGAATGAAATCAAAATCTGGAAAGCCAAAGAAATCATCGATCAGTTGGCCAGCAATGAGGAAAAAACCACCACCGATTTGTACCTCTCTTCTTCCCAGGAAGACATTCCCACCGGCCACGGCAAGGTAATTCTTTTGGGAGAACATGCCGTGGTTTATGGGGCGCATGCCATTGCCGCTCCCATTCCTCTGGCCATGCAGGCCGTGGTTTCCGACAGCGAAGAAGAGGGAATTCATTTGCTGATTTCGCGCTGGGGCGTGGAAGAACGTTTGCAAAAAGGCAAGGAATACAAGCATTCCATTTTCAAATCGTTGCATTTGATTCTGAGCGAATTGGGACTGGACAAAGAGAACATTAAGCTGGAAGTGTTCCCGCACGTGCCCAGAGCAATGGGGCTGGGAGGTTCGGCCTCGCTGGCGGTAGCGATTATTCGCGCCCTTTCGCAAAAATTCCATCTCAATTTGTCCGATGCCGAAATTTCGCAGTTGGCCTTTAAATCGGAGCAAATTGTGCACGGCACGGCCTCGGGCATTGATAACACTTTGGCTACTTACGGCAAATTTTTGTTGTACCGCAAGGGCGATCCGCCTTTAATCGAAGAAATTCACGTGCCGCGCCCCATTCGCATTGTGATTGGCTTAACCTGGGCCGAAAGTTTGACGGCCAAAATGGTTTCACGGGTGCGCCAGGCCTGGGAAAACAATAAGCGGTTGTACAACCACATTTTCAAAGAAATTGACAAATTGGTTTTGCAAGCGGTCAAAGCCATTGAACAATACGATTTGGAACAATTGGGCCAGCTTATGAATATTAATCAGGGATTGCTCAATGCGTTGCAGGTGTCTGGCCATGAAATTGAAGAACTGGTAGAAATTGCACGCAACCACGGAGCCCTGGGAGCCAAACTGACCGGTGGCGGTGGCGGCGGTGCCGTGATTGCCTTGTGCCCGGAAAATGCGGAAAAAGTGGCTCTGGCCATTCGCAATGCCGGCTACCGGGCCTACATTACCGATCTGAAATAGTTAAAATCAACAAAATGCGGGGAGTTATGAACAACGATCAAATCGTTTCTTTTGACGATGAAAAATTAATTCTGGTCGATTCCGATGACAATGTGCTGGGCTACGAAACCAAAGATGCCTGTCACAGGGGCGATGGGCTTCTGCATCGCGCCTTTTCCATTTTTATTTTCAATTCGAAGAATGAACTGTTGCTTCAGCAACGCAGTAAAGACAAACGCCTGTGGGGCTTGTATTGGTCGAACACCTGTTGCAGCCATCCGCGCAAGGGCGAAACCTACGAGCAGGCCACGGTGCGTCGTTTGCAGGAAGAACTGGGGCTCAAAGCGCCGTTGAAATTCCTGTTCAAATTTCAATATCAGGCGCGCTTCGGCGATGTGGGTTCGGAAAATGAAGTGTGCTCGGTGTACGTGGGCAAAAGCGACACGCCTCCGCAACCCAATCCCAATGAAATTGCCGACTGGAAATATGTTTCGGCCGAAGCACTCGAAGAAGAAATGCGGGCCCACCCTGAACGGTTTACTCCGTGGTTCAAAATGGAATGGGAACGCATCCGCCGGGAATATTGGGATGAAATCGTAAACATGAAGGCATAGGCAGGGGTTAAAATTTGTTCCGAATACTCCGAAAATAGAATTGGGTCTCAAAAAAGAGGGAAGGCGAAAATGCAGGCACGTCCGATCAAAAACGTGGGCTTTATTTCGACGCGCATTGCCGGTACCGATGGCGTTTCGCTGGAAATTAACAAGTGGGCCGAAATTCTGGAACGCAACCGCTACGATTGCTTCTATTTTGCCGGAGAGTTGTCCAAACCCAAATCGCGTTCGTATCTGGCCGAAGAAGCATTCTTCGAACATCCCGACATTCTGGAAATTACCGAGTCGGTGTTCGGCGTGCGCAAGCGAACGCCCGAGCTTACCGCCAAAATTCACAAAATTAAAGACAAACTAAAAGAAGCACTTTACCGTTTTATTCGCAAATACGACATCGACCTGCTCATCCCCGAGAACGCATTGACTATCCCCATGAACATTCCGTTAGGCCTGGCTATTACCGAAGTGATCAACGAAACGGCCATCCCTACCATTGCCCACCACCACGATTTTTACTGGGAGCGCGACCGCTATCTGGTAAATGCCTGCCAGGATTATTTGAACATGGCCTTTCCTCCCGATCATCCCAGCATCCGCCATGTGGTCATCAATTCCATTGCTTCCAAGGAATTGAGCTACCGTACCGGCATTTCCAATACCATTATTCCCAATGTGCTGGATTTTGAGGTGGAACCCGATCTGGAAGTGAAGAAAAATTGTCATTTGCGGGAAATTATCGGGTTGGGCGAGAACGACTATTTCATTTTGCAGCCCACACGCATCGTGCCACGGAAATGGATCGAACGCTCCATCGAAATTGTCAATTACATGAATTTGAAGAATCCCACGCTGGTTATTTCGCATTCGGCCGGAGACGAAGGCGAAGAATACTACCAGAAAATTGTGGAGTATGCCGACAAATTAAAAGTGCGACTGGTGCTCATCGATCATTTGATTGGGGACAACAAGCGCAGCAGCGGTAAGGCGTACACCATTGCCGACGCTTACCAGTGTGCCGATTTGGTCACCTACCCCAGCGGTTACGAAGGCTTTGGCAATGCCTTTCTGGAGGCCATCTATTACCAGCGGCCCATTGTTGTGAACCGCTATTCCATTTACAAGGTCGACATCGAACCCAAGGGATTTGATGTGATTACCATTGACGGGTTTGCCACACGCCGTTGTATTACCAAAATCAAGCGTGTGCTCAAAGACGAAGAACTGCGCGAGAAGATGGTCAAGAAAAACTTTGAATTGGGCAAAAAATATTTTTCCTACGAGGTTGCCGAACGTAAATTGCTGTACCTGATCGGTACGCTGGAAAATTAGGGGAACACATGCATTACAACATTGCGTTGTTACACTATTCCTGTCCGCCGGTGGTTGGCGGGGTCGAAGAAATTATTCGCCAGCAGGCTTCGCTGTTTTACCGGTACCACCATCCGGTTAAAATTTTGGCTGGCATGGGCGACTACTTCCACAACGGTATCGAGATTGAAATCCATCCGTTATTTTCTTCCAAACACAAAGAAATTTCGCGCCTGCAAAAGGAGCCGCAAAAACACCGGGAAGCACTGCATTTGTATGCCGATACGATTTTTGAAATTTTAAAAGATTCCTTGCACGATTTTGATGTGTTAATTGCCCACAATGTGTTGAGCATGCCTTACAATTTGCCTTTAACTTTGGCGTTGCATCGTCTGGCCAACACGCATGTTATTAAGGTGATTAGCTGGAACCATGATTCACCGTTTTTTTACCCGACTTATCCGCAGTATTTGAATGGGGAAGCGTTCCGCATTTTAAAAGAACGCAACCCGCACATTCACTACGTAACCATCTCCGAGAGCCGGGTAAAAGAATTCAGTGCTTTGTACGGTGTTGAGCCCTCGGCCATTACGTTTATTCCCAACGGAATCGATCCCATTCGCTTTTTCCGGCTGGATGGCCAGACGGTTCGGCTGATTCAGGAAGAAAATTTGTTCATGGCCGATTTGATTTTGGTGCAGCCTTCGCGTTTGCATCCCCGTAAAAACATCGAACTGTCCATTTCGGTGCTGCATGCTTTAAGGCAAATGGGCAAAGATGCCCGTTTTTTGTTGACCGGAGCGTTTGATCCGCATGAACGCAAAACCGTGCAATATTTTAACAAGCTTATCCGCATGGCCGAAGATCTGGGGGTGCGGAAGAATTTAATAATGGTAGCCGATTACACGTTTAAGAGCGGAGAAAAACTACCGGCCAGTCGCGTAGTCATGCACGATTTGTATTTGATTTCGGACATGTTATTTTTGCCCAGCAAGCAAGAAGGCTTTGGCATTCCATTGTTAGAAGCCGGCATGATTAAATTGCCCATCGCCTGTTCCGATATTCCTCCTTTTCGTTCTATTGCCGGCGACCATGCTTTGTATTTTGATTTGGACGAGGCGCCACAGCGTATCGCGGAACGAATAGTGCGTTTTGTCGAAGAAAATCCTCCGGCGCGCTGGTTCCGCCGGGTAATGAACAATTACGTGTGGGACAACATTTACCATCGGGAAATTTTGCCTTATTTGAACAAGGTGTTAAAATAGACGGGTACTTTTACGAACAAACGGGGAATAAACATGCTCCGAAAAAACAAACGTTGGTGGGCTATTTCTTCCGTAACGGCAATTTTCGTTCTTTGGGGACTGTTCGCAAGCGCCTGCCAATCAACCGACGACGATCTTTCCATTAAACCCAGTTTAACCAAGCCCAAACCTTCCGGCAAAATTTATTTTTCTCTGACCAATGTAGATTCGGTTTATTATCTCGATGCCGATCGTCAGGAGTTTGGACGATTCCCGTTGACCATTGACCATCTTTGGGATTTTGATGTTTCGAAAGACGGGAATTGGCTGCTGGTGCTCCACGGTCAGCAAATCGATCGAATTAATCTTTTGAAGTTCCGTATTGATTACAGTGTACATTTGAAGCTGCCGCCCATAGGTAAACTGACTTGTGAAAAAAACGGAAGTGTTGCATTGTACGAAACCACCCAAAACGCACAAAAGCGCATTGCCATTGTGTATGTTGAATCGGGGGATAATTTTTTACTGAAAAGTAAAGGGGATCTTTCTGCCTATGCGCCTTTAATACAGCCTTCGGGAGGGGCTTTTGCCTGGACGCAAAACGACGGTTTGTACTATTCCAAAATAGGGCAGCAATCAATTTTTAAGCTTTCGGATGCGCCTTTGATTTCTCTTGATTTTTCGCCCAGTGGAAATTATCTGAGCAGCGGAGGCGAAATTTTCGATTTGTACGCATTGTCCAAATACCCCGGAGAACATGGGGGCAAGCTAAAGTTTATTGATGATTACAACCTTATTCAGCAAAAGCCGATCCATTCCGATTCGTTGCAGCGCATTAATATTTCGGGCACGGCACGTGTTTCCCTTTTTCAAACACATTTGCCCATTGTCGATTTTGTGATATCCGACGGGCAGCGTTTTGTACTGGCCGTTTCGCAGGATGACGATCGGTTGCTATTTGATGCCTACGATTTTGTGGATCGGGAAAAGGAATTTCATCTAATCTTTCCTACCCGGCAGGGCCAGTTAAAAAAACTGCTCTGGCCCATGCGTCCGGCCTCCTTAACGGGTAATGACTAATTTCTCGATTTTTTCCTTTTTGTCTTTGCCCTCGCGCAGAATGATTTTGTACAAATAAATTCCGTTGGCTACCGGGTCGCCATCGCGGTCGGTACCGTCCCAAACGATTTCATCGTTGTAGCCTACCTTGCTAACCCCGTGTAATTCCTGAATGATGCGCCCCGTAACCGTGTAAATTTTGATGGTCACATCGGCCCCGTCGGCATTGGTTTGGAAGGTAAAACGCGTGTTGTTCTTGAAAGGATTGGGATAGTTGACCACCTCTTCCAGAAGCAATGCGGACGATTGGGCCACCTTGACCGGAACGTCGATGCTGCTCAAATTATTCAGGTTATCGAAGGCACTCACTTTAAAATGGTGCTCACCGGTTTTAAGCTGGGTCAACGGGTATTCAATTTTTCCCCGTTGATACGAATTTTTATCGTAGGCAAAAAAGCCGGAAATATCGATGGGTTGTTCGTTGTCGATTTGCAACGAAATAGTATGGCCTGTTTCGCCGGTAACATTAATCCCGTGCTCGTCGTAAAGTTCCACAATTAAAATGGTGCTTTGCGGAATCAAATCGCCCGGGGTAAAATTTTCCTGTCCCTTAAAATACACATCGATGTCCGGTCCCTGCCCGTCATTGATATTACTTTCCGATCCGTAGATCAAAAGACTGCTGTTGTAGCCCATTGCGTTCAAGTGTGTGGCGGGATCGTAGGCATAAAGCGTTAAACGTCCCGTGGGCTTGTTCACAAAACGAATGGACTTCGGAATGATAAAGTGCCCTTCGATGGCTCCGTTTTGTACATCTACCTCGCCTTTAAAAAGCCGGGGGCCGGTCAGTTTAATCAAATTGAACCCGGAACCGGTTTTAACCGAATCGTATTCCGCGTCGTGCACGATGATGACGGCCTCGCCGCTAAAGTTAGTATTGATTTGATTATTCTCAAGAACTTCACCTTTTACGGTTACCGTGCTCAATGCTTTTAAGGTGTCGGGCGGATCGATTTGAGTGATTTGAATTTTTTTACGGGCATCTAACAGGTGCATGGCCGGGTCGGCAAACAGGATGTATTTTTGGTCGTTAACGCTCGAACCTCCGGATTGCAGAACGGCACTCAATTTGGCCGTACCAAGAGGAATGCTCGGATTACCCTGAGGGAAGAGGTTTTTAAAAAAAGTGTAGACCAATGAGAAATTGGCATCAGAATAAGCCAAGCGGGTGGAACTCATGGCGCCGATGATGCCGCGGTCTTCAGCCCAGATGAGTGCCTCGGTAAAACTGGGTTCGTGCGGATCATCGAATTTACCGAAATCACAGGTAGCGGCGACCAGAAAGGCCAACCGTCCCTGATTTTTAATGCGGGGATAGTCCCGTTCCATAACAAACACACCTTCGTGGGCCCACTGGGTAGGGCTGCCATGCCCCACGTAGTTCACAATAAGCGTTCCCTGATTCAGGTAGTTGAGCAACGCCGTGTTGGCTTCCGGCTTCACCCGGATGAATCCGCCTGGTACGGAAGGATAGAGTGACAGATAGACGCGGTTAATCGTGAACTTGCGTAAATTGGGAAGCTCTGCGATTTTTTCACTGTCATTTTGATGCAGCCATTCATTCGAGACACCGGGACGCTGCTCATCGTCGGCTACCATCGTCAAATTGGTTTGCCAGCCGTCCTGTTCCGATGCGTAAAAATAGTCTTTGTTTTTTTTAACTACGCGTTCACAATCAAGAATACTTTCCACTGGAATACGTCCCTGGGCAATGTCCGGGGTAAAGGTGGTAAAACGGCTTCCGCCTGTGTAGTTGATATCCACAAAATAGTCGTCCGTACAACGGCTGTCCTTTTCCGTGGGATTGTAAATTTCCCAGGTTGGCACGCGCAATGTATCTGGCAAATTAATATTCCGGTAGTCGTAGTGGGCATCGCCAAAAAATAAAACGTAACTGGGCGAGGGGGCCTGCCAGTTGTAGTAGGCAAAGCGAATGTAATTACGCAGTGCGGTGGGATCGGGCACACCGCCGTTAAAATAAAAATAGATGTCTTCCATGCAGGTAACTTTGCTGCTAAGTTCCTGGCTGTGCAATTGGGCGAATTCCCGGGCATAGGGCAGAAAAGATTTGTGAGTAACGATTAAATAGTCGGCCTGATTGCTGCCGTTTAGCAAGTCTTCCTGCGGGGTGAAAGAAGGCAGGGTACCCACGGGGATGATTTTTTGCGAGCGCAAACTGGTTACCAAAATGAGTCGCTCATGGTCGGCAGCCGGTAAGGTAAAAGTGAGCTGGCCACCGCTGCTGCTTAAGTTTTTGGCCAGAACAAACGGGGCGGTTTCGTCTGTGACGTCCAGAATGTAAAAATCATTGCCACTGCTCAAATTCGTCACGCGGTAGTTTACATCCTGATCGGTGCTTTGTGTGTAAAAAAACAATTGATCGTCTTCCGCGGAGAAGTCCCGCGGATAAATGAGTTCGAAATAGTCCAAATAAACGTTACAGGCGTCTTTGTTTCCGAAATACTGAATCGACAGGTCATTGATGCCGTTTTTGAGCCAGTTAAGGTCGGTGATGGTGCGTTCAAATTTGATGCGACTGCTATTATTAAAGGCGATGTCGGAAAAGATGGGATTGGTGTTCAGGGTAATTTTGAAATCGTACCGATAGTTTTGGGTGTCTGTCCAATGAATGGCAGAGCCGCCCTTAAACTGAATGCGGAATACGGCCTGCGCTCCTGCGGCATCGGTTTTGACCGGCAGAGAGAATTTTTTCTGATAGCTGCCCGTAAGTCCGAAAAAGCGATAGCCGTACCAGTCTGGTCCCGAGGCTAACAAATTGTACAGGTCTTCTTCAAAATGGTAATGGTCCATAAAGTAGGTGGCATCTACGGTGCCCGGCGTTTGGGGCAAAGGTTGTTCGCCCATGCGCAAACCTTTACCACCGGGTTGCACATTTAACCAGTAATAGTTCTCTGTGGCAAAGCGGTGCATTTGGTAGCCAAATTTACGATGGGCAGCATCGTAGAACCAGCTATCCACACTTTTGCCGTAGAAAAGCAGATAATCATTTCCGTTAAACAGTTGATCGCCATTGGTGTCAAAAACCAAAATAGGGATTTCTTGTGTGAAAAGAGGGTTGTGTTCGCTTGCATTGGTGGCGTAATGCAATTCGTGGCCGCCATTGCCGAATAGCCGAAGATTGTCGACGGGCAAATCGCCTTTCAGTATGCCGGAAGTTTCCAGAAGCGAAGCACTGATTTTGTACAATCCGTCTTCTTTGACGGTAATTTTGTAAAAAGGACCGGCAGGCAGTTGGGCAGATTTTTTCAGGTACGCAGGTCGGGGCACTGCCCAATTTTTGGCCTGTCTGTAATTTAGAATGGCGGCGCGCAAGACGGGTTCGAGCACGGAATGCGCAAGAGTGCGATTGGGCCTGGCCTGTCGGGGGCCGGCAAAGGTGACACGCACGCGAATCCGATCGTACACGGTAAGTTGGTGGCTTTGGGGATGGTACTGCGCCGCAGTTAACCACAGGCTTTGGACAGGCAGGTCCCGGAAGTAGGCCACCGGGCTGGTTTGAAAAAGGGCCTGAGGAAAAACCGCAGAATGTTGGTAGATTGTGTCATTAAAGGCGTAATCGTAGCGGCTGATGCCACGCTGATCCTTAAATTGCACCGGTACAGGGGCAATATCGATTTGGTCGAGTGTGCGCGATTGAACGCTGAGTATTTGCACGGAAAAAGGCTTTTCCGACGGCAAGCCAATGGGAATGATGCGCCAGGGGAGCGCAGGGTTTCCGTCTTTATTGCGCGAAACGGCATTTTCGAAGAAAAGCTTTTGATATTCCCTGCCGTTTATGTGCATGCTTTCCAATTTTAAATGTCGGGGAGTCCATTCAAAGATCAGCCCGTTTGCATCTTGTTGAATAATTTTAATATCCGATTGAAAAGCCGTTTGGGCAGAAAGAGGCATGGTTAGCAGAAATAAAAGCGAGATCACGGACAATTTAAAGGGTGTATTTATCATAGCTGCTCAATCCTTTTAATCTTTTTACAACGTGGCCTTCAATTTAGGGCGCAGCCCGCATTTTATCAATAGAAAAATTAAGGACTCAAAATAAAGTTTTCGGCCGTGGCAAACGAGAGGGAAGGTGGAAAATGAGGAGAAACGCCCATACAGGAAGATCAGAATCTTCGGTTGACATTCATTCCCTTTTCTTGCAAATTAGCCTGTGTGCATGTGGGTAAAGTTGGTGCATTGCCGGAAAAATCCACGAGCAAAATCAGCAGGTGTAACTTTGTTAGTGAGGGAAAGATGAGCAATACCGATTTTTGGGGACTGGTTTATTCCTACGTTTACGCTTTTGGCATGTTGGTAGTTGTAGAACAAGTGGGGAAAAAACTGCATTGGCCTTATTTTGTAACGCGGAAAATTATCCATATTGGGGCCGGGATGTGGGTGTGGGCCATCCTTTTTTTGTTCGACCATTGGTACATCGGAATTATTCCCTTTGCCACATTTATTGTGCTCAATTTCATTTTTTATCGTTATCGGATTTTTAGTGCGATGGACAGCGAGAAGGAAAGTCCGGGAACGGTTTATTTTGCCATCTCCATTACCGTGCTGTTTTTGATCGGGTGGCGCAATGTGCCGTCGGATTACACCTATCTGATTGTTCCGGCTTTAATGGCCATGACCTGGGGTGACGCTATGGCCAGTTTGTACGGAAAATTCAAAGGCAAGCATCTTTACACCTTCATGGGGTCAACCAAGTCGCTGGAAGGTTCGGTGATGATGTTTGTTTTTAGTTTTGTGGCCATCGGTGTGTCATTGTTAGTCTTAAAAGAATGGCACATTAATTTCGTCGCCGCACACCTCGCCCCGGGGAAATTGATGCTGGTCAGTTTCGTTACAGGGATGATTGCAACGGTTACCGAGGCGGTTTCCCCGGTGGGAACCGATAATCTCTCCGTTCCCTTGATAAGCGCGCTCACACTGTATGTTTTGATTTGACGGGCCCTACAAAAAACGTTTGAGCAAAGCAAACGGCAAATGCGGGATCAGGCAACGAAAAGGTTTCCAGCGCAGCGAGACAACCGCCCGGCGCTTTCGTTTGCGAATGGCCTTGAAAATGCAGCGAGCAGCCTTTTGGGGTGAAATGGCCCAAAAAACATTGGGTTGATCTTCCGTAAGCGGGGTGCGCACAAAGCCGGGCATAATTTCGGTTACCCAAATGCCTTTGCGTTCCAGCTTGAGACGAAGCCCGTCCAGATAAATACCCTCGAAAGCCTTGCTTGCCGTGTAGGCCGGATTGCGCCCGCCCAGATACTTTGCCAGTGATGAAATACCCACCAAATGGCCGTGGCCTTGCCGCAAAAAATAGCGCGCCGCCCAGATAAGCACGCGGGCATACCCCATCACGTTGGTTTGCAGGACCTTCCATTCGGTTTCCCATTCCAGCTCCGCATTTTTGCGGGCAATACTGGCTGCCATAAGACACACGTCCACACCTCCCAGACGTGCCGCCACTTCATCAAGCGCCGGGGCAATCGCGTCGAGATCACGCACATCAAGAGAATGCCCGATAAATTGCCCGTTTAAATTTTGTTCCATCTCCTGCAATGCTTCTGCGTTGCGGGCCAGCCCTGCAACTTTGTAGCCCTGTGCCACAAAAACTTCACTCAGCGCGCGGCCGATGCCCGAGGTACATCCCACGATAATTGCTTTTCTCATTACGCCTCTTTGAACTTTGTTAGATTTTCGTTATTTTAGCCAAACGAGATCGGATAACGAAAAATACGGAAAAAATTGTTTGTCCGAAACGCTTTTTATCAGGAAAAAGCGCACACACGGTGGAGAAAACATGGTCATGCCTAATGAAATTCACATCGAAATTCGTGTGGGAACTTCCGGTTACAGTTACGAAGACTGGCGCAATGTGTTTTATCCTCCCCAAATGCCGAAGAGCCGTTTCCTCGAATTTTATGCGCAATATTTCAATGCCGTGGAAATCAACAGTACCTATTACGCCGTTCCTTCGCCGTTTACCGTTGAACGCCTGGTGCAAAAAACGCCGTCCGAATTTTGTTTTGTTGTTAAAGCCCATCAGGAAATTACCCACAAGCGTCAGGAATATCTGCCTGTGGCAACGAAAATGTTAGAGGCATTGCAGCCAATGATCGAAGCCCGGAAATTTCACGGGATTCTGGCGCAATTCCCCTATTCCTTTAAAAATACGGAGGCAAATCGGCGTTACCTGTTGCAGCTTCGGGAAGTATTCGGGAATTTTCCCTTATTTGTCGAATTCCGTCACATTAGTTGGGCACGCAAGCCACTGTATGCCTTTTTAAAAGAAAATCAAATCGGTTATGTGAATGTGGACGAACCGGCTTTACAGGGATTGCTGCCTCCTCAGGCCGTGGCCACCACACCCTTTGCCTACGTTCGGTTTCACGGCCGCAATGCAGAGCATTGGTGGGACGGCGATGTCGTTAGCCGCTACGATTACGAATACACAGAAGCCGAATTAAAAGAATGGCTTCCGAATATCGCCCAACTGGTACAAAACTCCCGACGTACCTATCTGTTTTTTAACAATCATCCCAAAGCTCAGGCCATTCGGAATGCCCGGCAAATGCTGGCCCTGCTCAAAGATCAGCTTTCTTTTCCCCATTAAGGCAGCGCGTTTGGATTAATGTTTCGTCAGCTTAACCGCAGGAAAGAGCAACAAAAAAGCCATGCTAATTACCGCCAGACCGGCGCCAAGTCCGAGCCAATCGACCAGCGCGCCAATAACGGGACTAACAATGACCACCAGCAGTGTTTCCAGTTGCGACATGGTAGAGAGTCCGGAAGCCATGATGCCGGAAGGCAAGGCTTCGCCGAGATAACTGACAATGAGCGGCCGGCGAATGTTACGCATCAGGTAAAGCCCCACAAATAAAATGGCGGCGACAACCGGAAGATGAAAATAGAGAGCCAGACCGGCCAGAAAAACGGTCAGGATGCCCGTCAGGTAGGCTACGTCAATCGCACGCGGGAGATTGTTGAAATGTGCTTCCAGACGGTAGGCATTCCGCGAGCTGAACGAGGTGAGCAAGTACAGAATGAAATAGGTCAAACCAATCAGAACCGAAGTGCGCTGGGTCGGATCGAGGAAAAGCAGAAGCGGCAGTTGCAAAGTTAGTTGTTTTAGCAAGGGTTGCAGGTAGTCTTTTATTCCTTTAAAGAACCCTCCGTAGCTGGCCGCACTCAAAAAAGGACGCCAATTTTTTAATTGTGTAAATTGTTTGAGATATTCGATGATTACATTTTTGAGCCGGGGCCAGAACCTTTCGGAAGCTTCTTTGTGCGAAAGTTTTGACGTGCGGTTAAGGTAGCCGGGGTAACTCATTAGGTTCAGCAAATCCAGGGCGTAAGGCAATGCCGAAGCCAAAAAGAGCAGGCGGTATTGTTTACCCCAAAGCAAAATACCAATGGCAAGAAGTGAGCTTAAAGCCGAGCCCATTTGCGACCACGAGCGGGTTCTGCCGTAAAATTGCGTTTTTAAGTGTAGCCAGCCGTTGCGCTCCAGGTAGCTTAAAATCATGGCCTTGTGCGTGCCGGAGCGGAAAGCCTCGCCAACGCCAAAGAGAACCATTGCGGCAGAGAACAAAAGAAACGAGCGACTGAAATAAAAAATAAAAAATGAAATAAGGTAAGAAGCAAAAGAAAAAACCATTGCATTTTTCCGGCCATAGCTGTCGGCGACAATGCCGGAGGGAATCTCAAAGATATTTTTGCTGATTTCGCGGATGGAGTACAGCGTGCCGATTTGCAGGAACGAAAAACCCGCTTCGCGTAAAATCAAAATTAAGAACGCATCGAAAAAGCGTAAATTTTTTAAGAAGCCGTAGGCGCAAAATTTAAAATACTGTAAACTCCGGAATGGTTTTAATGCCGATTTATTTTCCATGTGACCATGCTCACATTCACTTGATAGGAGTAAATAATTAGCCTAAATTTCTTTAATTTATGCGTATTGTTGTTAAATGTAAATATTTATTCCAAATTCAGCAATTTAAGGTGCTGAATCGGTCTCAAAAAGTTAACCATTTCATGGATTGAAAACTTTTAACATTCAGGAGCCATATTGAAGACCGTTGTTCGTTTTGCTCCCAGTCCGACCGGTTATTTGCATGTGGGTGGTGCCCGAACCGCCATATTTAACTGGCTGATTGCCCGCCAAAAGCATGGGCAATTTCGTTTGCGCATTGAAGACACCGATCGTTTGCGCTCAACCGAGGAATCCATTCGGAAAATACTTTCGGCCCTGGAATGGCTGGGGGTGGATTGGGATGAGGAGGTTGTGTACCAGAGCACCCGGCAGAGCCGCCATCTAAAAGTAGCCCAACAACTTTTGCAGGAAGGAAAGGCTTACCGCTGTTTTTGTACGAAAGAAGAACTGGAAGAAAAAAGGCGCCGTGCAGAGGCGTTGAAATTAAACAAACGTTACGACGGAACCTGTCGCCATTTAACTCCCAAACAAATTCAGGAAAAGTTACGCCAGGGGCTTCCCTTTGCCATTCGTTTTAAAGTGCCGGAGGGCGAAGTAACCTTTAACGATTTGATCCACGGCCCGACCAGAGTGGACAATGACACCCTGGACGATTTTATCATCGTACGTTCTGACGGAACGCCGGTGTACCAGTTAGCCGTGGTGGTCGATGACCATGATATGGGCGTTAATCTGATTTTGCGCGGCGATGATCACCTTTCGAATACAAACAAGCAAATTCTGCTTTATCAGGCGCTGGGATGGGAAGTACCGCAGTTTGGCCATGTGCCCCTTATTTTGGGAGAGGACAAAAAACGGCTCTCCAAGCGGCATGGAGCGACTTCGGTGGAAGAGTTTGCGGCCATGGGAATCTTCCCGGAAGCGTTGTTCAATTATTTGTGTTTGCTGGGGTGGGCTCCTGGGGATGACCGGGAGATTTTCAGCAAAGAAGAATTGATTCAGCGATTTACCATTGAACGGATTAATAAAACGCCGGCTGTTTTTGATCTGCAAAAGCTTTTGTGGATGAATGGGCAATATCTCATGCGGAAATCGGTGGATCAGCTTTTGCCTTACATCCGACAATGGCTCGAAGAGAACAATTACCCGGTGCAGGCGACGGAGGAGCCGCGGTTTCGGTATTTGATCAATCTGTACCAGATTCGCGCCAAAACCTTAAAGGAATTGGCCGAGAATTTACGTCTGTATTTTGATGATCCTCAAAGCTACGATGAGAAGGGGGTAAGAAAACACTTTGCAAAAGAAAATGCACAGGAAATATTGCAGGAATTAATCCACCTGTTTAAAAATCAGTCAGATGATTTTTTTAATGATCTGGAGCGGATTGAGCAGGCGATTCGCGGCCTGGCCGAGGCAATGGAGCTATCCGCCGGCAAGGTGATTCACCCGCTACGTCTTGCTCTGACTGGACAAACGGCCAGTCCGGGCATCTTTGAGCTTATTTATGTGCTTGGCCGAAAAAAGGTTTTGAATCGCCTAAAAAATGCCCTAAATTACCTAAAAAAGATGAATTTTTGAAATGCTGTCTGAAAAACTAAACATATTACTCGTCAATGCTGACGAAAATTTGACACGGTTGATTAACGGGATATTGGGTTCCGTTAATTACCAGCTAACCCCCTTTAGCGGCCAGGCCTTTCCCTACTCCACGGTTGCGAGCCAGCATTTCGATTTGATTGTTATCGACGATCAAAAGGCGGGCATTGCGTCGCCCGAAGCATTTCGGCAAATCCGGCTTGTCTCTCCGGAAGCCCATATCGTTTTGGTTAAATCGGATATTTCCGATTTGGAAAAATGGGCAGAGTTTAACGATCTCAACATTGTTCCCGGCGATGCATTGGCAGAGCGCCTGCCGGTTGTATTAAGCCATTTTTATTCTCAATTCAGTAATCGGCATTTGGCCCATTTGCTGTATTGGCGTCTTTTAAAAGAGGCACTGGAAAGCGTATCTCTTTTTACGGCCATTTTGGATGAAAAATCGCGAATAATCTTTTTAAATAGAACGGCAAAACAAGTTTTAAAAATTTCATTTGAAGAAGAATACGCCCTGAAGTTTTGTGATTTTATGAAAGAAGGAGAAAAGGTCTGGAAATTTCTAACGGGTAAGTTTGATAATTCCAAACCCGGCCACATCACAATGGAGTTACAGTTGGTCGATCGCAATTTTAGCGAATTTTCATTCCCGGTGAGCGTGTACCGTGTGAAAAACGATCGGAATTTTTATCTCGTTCAGGGTACTTGCCTTACGGATAAATCGCGGGGCACCAGCAGTGAGACCGAAACCATTTTGAATGCCTTTGCCGATTCTTTGGCCAATGAGTTGTTGAATCCGCTAAATGTTATCTGGGGACGTTTGCAGCTCTTTCAGACAAACGAGCGCTTGACAGAACAAGACAAGCATCACATTCGGTTAATTGAAAAGCAGATTCAACGCATTAACGAAGTAATTGCGCGGTTGGTTTCTTTTACCTCGATTAAACGTGATTTGGTGCCACAAAAAATCGTATTAAATGAAATACTCAAACGTTTAAGCATTTTACCTTCGCTTAAAGAACAAATCCAAAAATCGCCACCTCGTTTGAACCTGAAATTGGGCAAAGGGATTCCACCGCTTTACGGGCAGATTGCGCACATCGAACTCTTGTTTAATATGATCATAGAACTTATATTGAATTTGACGCCTGCAAATTCTAAAATTATTATCGAGACACTTTCCGAAGAATCACAGGATGGCGATCGGGAAAAGGTCACCGCGAATTTTCTGATTCAAAATTACATGGAAGTCGCAGATCAGCATTTACTGAAGAGCACTTTGCAGTTTGCTAAAAACGGGAAAAAGAAGTTTGCTCTGGAAATTACGATAATCCGTTTTATTTTGGATGAATACAAGATAAGGCATGACCTGATTGATGATTCATCATCGTTAGTTTTATCATTAAAATTTCCCGGTAGCTAAGTTAGAATAGGGGGCCTAATGAAATCCAGAATTCTAATTGTGGATGATGAGCAGGATGCGCTGGACTTGATGAAAGAAGTTTTTGAGACAAAGGGCTATCTTCCCATAACGGCTTCTAACGGATTGGAAGCATTAAGCATTATCAAACAACAAGAACCCGATATTGTCTTAACCGATATTCGCATGCCGGAAATGGATGGTATGGAATTGCTGCGGATTTTAACCAAAGAATATCCGCACATTCCCGTGGTCATGGTTACGGCTCATGGCACCATCGAAACGGCAGTAGATGCGATGAAAATGGGGGCAAAAGATTACATCCTTAAACCGATCCGGTTGGATGAAATTTTGGCCAAGGTGGAACGCATTACCCAACTGAATTCTTTGATCAAGGAAAATGAGTACCTCTTAAGCAAGCTCAAGCAAACGTACGACTTTACCAATATGATCGGAAAGACGGAGAAAATCCGTCAACTTTTTGAGCTGGTCAAAGATGTGGCGGCAACGAATACGACGGTGTTGATCGAAGGAGAGAGTGGGGTCGGGAAGGAACTTATCGCAAACGCCATCCATTACAATAGTCCGCGGGCCAAGCGGCCTTTTGTCAAAGTGAATTGCGGAGTACTGGCCGAGAGCCTGTTGGAAAGTGAATTGTTCGGTCATGTGCGGGGCGCGTTCACGGGAGCCATTCGCGATAAAATCGGACGGTTTGAAATGGCTAATGGCGGGACGTTATTTCTGGATGAGATCGGTGATATTTCTTTGAATATGCAGCTTAAGTTGCTGCGTGTGCTGCAGGAGGGTGAATTCGAGCGGGTTGGCGGAACCGAAACCATAAAAGTAGATGTGCGTATTATTGCCGCCACGAATAAGGATTTGAAAAAGGCTATTCAGGAGGGAACCTTCCGTCAGGATTTGTACTATCGGTTGAATGTTATTCCGGTTCACGTGCCCCCCTTGCGTGAACGGCGTGAAGATATTAAGTATTTGACTCTGCACTTCATGGAAAAGTTTAACAAGATTTACGGGAAGAATATCCGTGACATTGAACCGGAAGCGCTTCATATTCTTGAGAATTATGACTATCCGGGGAATATTCGTGAACTGGAAAATTTGATTGAACGTATTATTGTGCTGAGTAAAAAGGATGTGATTACGGTGGATGACCTACCGGAGAATGTGCGCCATTATGTGGGCGATCATGTGCTGGATGATATCGATTTTTCCAAGGGCTTTAATCAATTGGTGGAAGAATATGAGAAGAATTTGCTGATCAAGGCTCTGGAGAAAAACAAATTCAATCAGGTGCAAACGGCAAAGATGCTGAGTATGAACCGGAGCACGCTGATATCTAAATTGAAAAAATACCAAATTTCTTAAGGCGAAAAAAATAGATGACGGGAAGGCGGAAAGAGTTTAAACTCTTTACCGCCTTTTTTTGTGCGGATGGGCCAAAACGGGAAGAGAGGAAAAATGCTTTGGAAAGCCGGGGCAGATGGTTTAAACCATCTGCCCCCTCTCGCAGCCTCAATAGCCCAGGCGTTTTAGTTTTCGCTCGTCATAGCGCCAGTTTTCGTTAACTTTTACGCGTAACTCCAGAAAAACCGGACGCCCCAAAAATGCCTCGATCTCTTTACGGGCCGCTTCACCAATTTTCTTTAAAGCCTCGCCCTTCTTGCCAATAATAATTCCTTTCTGTGAATTCCGCTCCACATAAATAATGGCGTAAATGTAATCTTTCTTGCCGGGACGCTCTTTAAATTCTTCAACCACGACCTCTGTAGAATAAGGAACTTCCTGATAAAATTTTTCAAAAATTTTCTCCCGGATAATTTCCGCCACAAAAAACCGTTCAGGTTGATCGCTCAAAATATCGGGTGGGTAAAAGGGCGGATGATAGGGCAAACGTTGCACAATAGCCGCTTCTACTTTGTCCACCCCATCTTGCTTTAAGGCCGATATGGGGATAATTTCCTCAAAAAGATAAAAATCCTTGTACAGGTCAATCAAAGGCAAAAGGTCATCTTTGTGTATTAAATCGACTTTATTCAGCAACAAAATCACGGGCTTCTTTTTGGGATTAATGGCGGTTAAATCCACTTCCACCGGGTGATGTTTAGCCGTTACGTCAACAATAAACAAAAGAATATCCGCATCGTCCAGAGCCGAATGTACCTGTTCCATCATGCGCGCATGTAATTTGTACTTGGGCTTTAAGATGCCAGGGGTGTCCAAAAACACCGCCTGAAAATTTTCGCGATTTAAAATACCCGGAATGCGCCGTCGGGTGGTTTGCGGTTTATCCGAAATGATCGAAAGTTTAATGTTTAGCAGTGCATTCAATAAAGTCGATTTTCCGGAATTAGGCAAACCGATTATGGCTACATATCCTGCTTTGAAATCCGGGGGAATAGAAGTAAGATCGTTCATTTTTTAAAAGCTTCTCCTAAATTTTTCAATAATTCAAGACGTTTGTTCATGTTCTCGTATTTCGATGCTTCTGCCAGATTATCGGCACGAAATTCGCAAATCATTCCGGTCTTCCCCAGAAAAACATAGCACAGTTCGTTACATTCGTCAATAAACTTTTGAACCATCGGATGTTGGGAGAGCGCCTGAATTTTTTTTTCGTCCTTGTGGATAACGGCAAATTGGGTTCCGTACACATTTTCCATCAGGTGCATGTTCTCTGCCTGATCGTCCCGATGTTTTTTTAGCCATTGATATTCGGCCAGGGTAAAGGAATCTTGTACCGGAATGCCCCAGCTAATGTCAAAATAATTAAGGCGTTCCTTACCCAATTTTTCACTGCTAATGTTAACGGTAATGGGGTATCCGTGAATTTTCCCGTAAAAAAAAGGACGCGCCGCAAAGCCCCGGCGAATAACTTTTCCATCGTAGTTGTCTTCCAGATCGAGAAGGTTGCGATGGATGGTGTCCCATTGGGATTTACGTACATACAAAAGTAATCCCCAAAATCCCAGTAAAATCAAAACGAATATTAACAAATACAGCATCTTAGTTTCCTGTGCGTTTATTGAATGTAAAAAGGCATGGGTGAAAAACAAACAATAAAAATAATGTATGAAATCCAGCCCAGCACTTTGCGTTTTCGGTCGATGCCAATCCCATCATTCAATGTGGGGGGATGGCGGAAACGAATGAAAATCAAGAGCAAAAGAGTCCACAGAACCCAAATGTACGAATCAAAATGGGAAATTAAATAAAAATTCAAAGCAATCAGCAAAAAGAAAGCACCAATAGCGACAAAGCGCGCCCGATTCCCAAACATGGCGTAAGTAATGTGGCCGCCGTCCAGTTGACCAATGGGCATAAGATTAATGGCCGTGACCAATAAACCAAACCAGGCGGCAAAAATAAAAGGGAAATGGTACATTTCGTTCATGGGCAGGCGACTGGCACCGAACAATGCACCCCAGGCTTTGTAAAATAGCGTTTGTCCCAGCACAAGGTTAATACCATGCGTCTCATTCAGCGGGTGGATGGTTTCGATGTAGGCGTAAATGCCCGGGGTGTCGGGCAAACGGGCAAAGCCAATGGTTAAAAAGATGACACTCATTAAAAATCCTGCCAACGGGCCGGCAATCCCCACATCGAATAAAGCTTTTTTGTGCGGAATGGGAGATTTGATTTTAATGAATGCGCCCAGGGTACCCGGATGAAAAGCCGGGAAAAAAAAGGGAATAAAATAGGGCAAAGTTGCCTCAATCTTGTAATGCCGCGCGGTTAGGTAGTGTCCCATTTCATGGGTAAACAAAATGGTTAGCAAGGCAAAGGAATAGGGAAAGCCTGCCGAAAAATTGTTCCACGAAGCAAACGGATCTTTGCCTTTTAGCATGGCGCCGGTTAAAGAAGTGGTAACCACGGTTAACAGAAACAAAAAAAGATGCCACAAATAACGTTGTTTTTTCTGTGGTTTTACATTGGGTAGAATTTTCAAGTAATAGTATTTAGGAGATTCTTCGATTTGGGAGAAAATACCCTTGGCCAGCAATTCATCTTGAATGTCTTCCAACTCTTCAAAACGGATGTTTTCTTTTTTTTGTTTGTACAAAGGATTCCCGAACAAACGGCTCAAAAATTCCGTTTGCAGACGTTTATTGATGACTTCGTCGGAAATTTTTAACAAGTTTTTCACACAACGTCCCTGTCTATTGATCCTTTTGCACCTTGCCGGTCATGGGCACAAAGCGTACGGGTAAAATATTTTGCATGGTCATGCCGCTCTCGTTCTTCTTTACCACCACCAGTTCCTGAACATATTCTCCCACAGGCAGAACCATGGTGCCGCCCCTTTTCAACTGCTCCAGAAGGGGCGGGGGAATTTTGGGAGGTGCAGCCGTGACGATGATGGCGTCGAAGGGCGCTTTCTCCGGCCAGCCATTGTAGCCGTCCCCTTGCTTTACTACCACGTTGGTGTACCCTAATTCTTTTAAGCGTTTGGCCGCAGCCTGCGCTAACTCGGGGATGATTTCGATGGTAAACACCGAATCGGCTATTTCGGCTAGCACGGCGGCCTGATAGCCCGATCCCGTCCCGATCTCCAGGACCCGATCGGTTGGCTTCAAATGCAACTGTTCGGTCATAAACGCCACAATGTACGGCTGACTGATGGTTTGCCCGTGCCCGATGGGGCGCGGCTCATCCTCGTAAGCAAAGGGTGCCTGATCGGCCGGCATGAACTTGTGCCGCGGCACCTTCTTCATTGCCTGTATTACCCGCAAATCTTTGACCCCACGGGCAACTATTTGCTGCTCCACCATTCTTTCGCGTAATTTGGCGTAGTATTCCTCACTATGCTTCATGGTTGTTTCCCGTGCGCATCCTAAAACAAACATGGCAATAAAAACGATGTAATTCAAATTTTTTAACATGAAAAAATCCTGTGCTTTTTAGTGCTTTAGCAAACACAGTAAATGTTGATAAACGCTTTGCGCAAGGGCATCAAGGTTGTAGCCGCCTTCCAGAAAGGAAATGATCCTTCCGTAGGCGGTACGGTTGGCAAATTGAGAGACCAGCTCGGTCAACTTGTAAAACCCCTGTGTCGTTACCCGCATGCCCCCGATCGGGTCATCCTGATGAGCGTCGAATCCCGCCGAGATTAGAATAAGATCGGGCTGGAATGTCTCTTCCAATTCTGCTAAAGTCTTTTCCATAATGTACACGTATTCCGTATCGCCCTGTCCGTACGGCATGGGGATGTTCTTTGTAAAACCCAGCCCTTTGCCACGGCCGGTTTCATCGGCTTTGCCCGTCATGGGAAACAAAGGATACTGATGAATGCTGAAGTAAAAGACGCGATCGCTTTGGTAAAAGGCATTTTGCGTGCCATTTCCGTGGTGCACATCCCAGTCCACAATTAGAATGCGTCGGGCAAAGTCTTTTTGCAGAGCGTAATGGGCGGCTAAAGCCACATTGTTAAAAATACAAAAGCCCATTGCCCGATCATTTTCGGCGTGATGTCCCGGGGGGCGGACGGCTGCGAAAACTTTGTCAAAGTTTTGTTCGAAAATCAAGTCAACGGCCAGGGTGGAAGCGCCCGCAGCCAAAAGAGCCGCATCGACCGAATGTGCGTTTAGAACGGTATCGCCACCATCCAGGACAACGTGTTCCTTGCCTTTTTGCAGTAAAATGTAATCGATGTATTCGGGATCATGATTCAGCTCCAACAGGGAGCGTTGGGCAGGTTGCGGTTCAAAGCGTGAGATGCGTTCAAAAAAATGTTTGCGCTCCAGATACGCACGGATGGCCTTGGTACGCTCCGGGCATTCGGGGTGGCCGGAGCCGGGATCATGCAAATCGAATGTCGGGTGATCGATGTAAGCTAAACGTCCCATGGCTACATTTTTTTGAAATAGATCTTAAACGTTGTGCCCTTTCCGGGTGTCGATTCAACTTCGATGCGACCTTTGTGCTGGTCAACCAGCTTTTTAACGATGGCTAAACCCAAACCGGTTCCGCCTTTTTTACCGCTGGTAACAAACGATTCGAATAATTTATCTTTGATTTCCGGGGGAATCCCTTTTCCGGTGTCTTTTAATTGGAATTCCACTTCGTCCCCGACAATGCGAGCCACAATGGTAAACGTACCGCCCGGTTCCATTGCCTCGAGGGCATTGCGCATGATGTTCATGAAAACACGAAGAATTTTGTCGGGGTCTACGTAAATATTTGCGCTCGCTTCGTTAATAAGTTCGAAGCGGTATCCTTTGTTTCGGATTTCGTTTTCGAATGTGCGTTTAAACTCATCCAAAAGTTTATTAACCGGTGTTTTTACGGGCAAAATGTTGGTTTTGCCTTTGGCAAAATCCAGCACGTCATGTGCCATGTTGTTGAGCATTTGAATTTGATTATTGATGATTTCATGGAATTCCTGGCGCAATTCCGGATCGTCCTCTTCCGCAAGCAAATCGACAAAGCCGTAAATGTTGTTAATCGGGGTGCGTAAATCGTGTACGATGGTACTCAGCATGTTGCCAATGGCGGCCAGGCGTTCGGCTTTGATCTTTTCTTCGCGCAGTTTTCTGGCTTCAATCATACGAGAAAGCTGGCGCGTAACCGAGGCCATGATGCGTTCGTCTTCTTTGCGGAAGATTTCATGGGGGTTTTTTTTGTTGAACAATTGGACAATGCCGATAGGTTCGCCGTTTATTGAGAGCGGGGCGCACAACATCTGGCGTACATCCAGTTTAAGCCCGCGTGGCTGGTTTTGCAGGTAAAGCGGATCATGCGGAGCCCAATTGGTGACGTAAATTTTTCCGCTTTTTAGTACTTTGCCCTCGATGCCCAAGTCGGAAGCCAAATCCAGATTTTCACCATCGGTTTGCGGAAGATTGTACCCGTAAAAAGGGCCGAAACGCTGCCGTGCTTCATCCAGAAAAGTGAGCAGCCCGGCTTCTACCTGAAAAGTTTGTGCCAGCTTTTTGATCAAACGGCGATACAGGGTTTCTTCTTTTTCCGTGTAAGAAGCCTCCTGCTCGATGTCGTAAAGCAGGTTAAGCTCTTTTACTTTTTTTTCGAGGGAATCGTACAATTGCGAATTAACCAGCGAAATGGCAATTTGGGCTGCCAAGCTGGACATCAGTTCCTCGTCTTCGCGGGTAAAAATGCCGTTGCGTTTGTTCAGGGCCTGAATAACCGCTAAAATTTTGGGTTTGCTTCTTTTGGAACGTACCGGCTCAAAGATGGGCATGCAAAGCACGCTGCGCGTACGATAGCCCGTTTTTTTATCAGTGGAAGGGTCAAAGCGCGGATCGGAGTAGGCATCTTTAATATTGACAATTTCTCCGGTTTTGGCCACATGTCCGGCAATACCTTTACCAATGGGTAAACGGATTTCGTTTATTTCCGCCTTTTGGGCAATTTTGGACCAAATTTCTTTCCGCTCGTGATCCACCACGTAAAAGGTGCTGCGCTCAGCATCAATCAGGCGGGTGACCTCATCCATGATCAGAGGCAGTAACCGGTCGATTTTTAGCTCGGAACTTAGGGCTTTACCGATTTCATGGATGGAAGAAATGGTAAGCTGCTTGTGTTGCAGCTCTT
>Ga0256914_1000596_pt1 | contig 35318 bp, 21 predicted proteins | sample HulkmetaG_FD_191571 | JGI IMG/M metagenome (GOLD analysis project Ga0256914, IMG submission 191571) | Hydrothermal chimney microbial communities from Main Endeavour vent field at the Juan de Fuca Ridge, Pacific Ocean - Hulk | ecosystem: Environmental > Aquatic > Marine > Hydrothermal vents ... | reverse complement strand
TGGACACACAGGATCTCCTTGTCGAAAGGACGGATAAGCTCCATCAGTTTTCTTACGGCGAGGAAGTCGGCTTCGTCGTAGCTAGTGGCATAGATGATCTCCGGCAGGCGGAAGAAATCGTCGATGGCGGCATCTTCGGGGACGACCAGTACGGGTACTTTGGCTTTTTCGAGGATGCGGGCGGCCATGGAGCCGATGGGGTCGTCGCGGCGTTTGTCGCGGCCGCGTGCTCCCAGGATGATGAGGTCGGGGCCGTAGGTCTCATCGGCATAGAAGACGGCGTCGTCAAGCGAGCCCTTCACCACGAAATAGTCGGTCTTCACCTTGCCCAGACCCTCTTTTTGGGCAGTCTCCTTCAGCCCGCGCATGAAGGCGAGGGTCTCTTTCCTGGCGTTCTCCCGCAGCTGAGTAAGATACTCGGTCAGGGTCCCCTGGAAGCCGAAAGTCTCATCATAGGGGATGGTCTGCATATCGGGGGCGTAGTAGGCGTGGAGCAGCAGGATCTCCGCCCCCACATGATGGGCGAAACGGGTAGCGAAGAGGGCCGCATGGCGCGAGGGATCGCTCAGGTCGACCGGCACCAGGATCTTACGTATCCCCTCTTTTTTCCCGGCGGCGGCAGTCTCGGGTTCCTCTCCCACCTCGATGAGGAAATCGGCATAGATCTTCATTGCCCGTTCCAGATCGCTTTTCTTGACCTTCACCCGCACGCCGCCCGAGGCGTCGGGCTGGACCATGTTGACATTGGACAATACGGCCTCGATGCCTTCCCCTTCGAGGCGTGTCTGCAGCAGCAACGCCCGTTCATAGGGATGTTCGGCCAGGATGACCAGTTCTTCTTCCATGGCTCCTTTTTCTATAAAGATACAAAACGCAAGGGAAAAAATCAACCTCTCTGTTCTGCGTATTTAGCGGAAACTGATGCCCAGCCCGGCCGAATAGACGGAGTTGCCGGCCCAAGCGTAGCCAAGATGGAGGACGAAGAGGGAGACGTTCAGCCGCAGGCCGGCACTCACCCGCACGCCGCTGTCCAGATGCAGGTCGGTGTCCGGCACCCTGTAGACATGATCATCGGTATAGATGGCTTTGTCGGGGTTGAGGTCCGGATCGAACACGGGAACGGGGATCCTGCCATTGACCTCCATCCTTCCCCAGCTGCGGAAATAACCCACGGCAGCATAAACGTTCACATAAGGAATATCGGAGGAGAGGATCAGATCGAAAGCATACCCCTGGAGGATGGTGCGTATCTCCTGGCCGGAGAAGTGGGCCGGCCGGTAGTCCTCCATGTAGGTATAGTCGTCGGGTTCCTCCCGGAAGCCGGAATAGATCTGCATGTGGGAATATCCGGCGAAAAAAGCGACGGCCACGGGCAGGTCCTCGATGCCCTGCATCCACTGTTTCAGGTCGTGTTTAATGCCGAAGCCGATGAGGCTCATGCGGCTGTTGGAGCGGGGCACGTCGACGGGGATCATGACGCGTCCCTTGATGTCGGTACCGGCGGGCAGGCCCAGTCCCACCTGCAACATGGGGGTATAGACATGGTCGTACCCGGTGCCGGCAGGTGCACGGAACCTGGCCACGTCGACGGAGTTGCCGTTGTACATCTCCGAATAGTAGAGTTCGGGACCCTCTGCTGTCGGGCCTGCCACGGTGGGGGCCACAGGGTCGCCGCCGGCCACCTTCAGGGTGTCGAACCCCACGGCCGAGAGGTCGAAGGTGCGGGCATCCTGCGGCACCACGGTCATGCTGGCAGACACCATCACATCCACACCCCCCAGCTCATGCACCTTGGCCGTGTGGAACCAGCCGGCATTGAGGTCGAGGCTGAAAGCCTCCTGCCACGGCCGGACATAATGCCGGATGAGCAAACTGCCGTCGTGGATGCCCCCTTCGAAGACCTCCAGCGTATCGGGCTGTGACCACAACAGGCTCCCGCCCGTAAGCAAGAAAAAGAACCCTGTGAGAATAACTTTCCTGTACATGGACCTTTCCTGTTGGTTGCGATGGTGTGTACAAGATACGAAAAATAAGCCATTCCCGTCATTTTTCAAAGCCGCGGCGGGAAAGATGGGCTTTCCTCTCTGCGGATTCGAATAATTCGCTCTATCTTTGTAAGGAAGCACCGACCAGGATGAAGGCACCTCACATACCGCTGGCTGAGCGTATGCGTCCGCAGACGCTGGACGACTATGTGGGTCAGGAGGATCTGGTAGGTCCGGGGGCGGGGCTGCGTCGTCTCATCGAGGCGGGCACACTCCCTTCGATGATCCTCTGGGGGCCGCCGGGGGTGGGCAAGACCACCTTGGCGCGTATCCTCTCGAAGCTGCTGGAGCGTCCTTTTTACAGTCTCAGTGCCGTCCATTCGGGGGTGAAGGAGGTGCGGGAGACGATCGAGAAGGCGGGCAAGGCGCGTTTCTTCAACTCGCCTCCGCCGGTGCTCTTCCTCGACGAGATCCACCGTTTCAGCAAGTCGCAGCAGGACTCTCTGCTGGGGGCTGTCGAGGAGGGGGTGCTCACCCTCATCGGTGCTACCACGGAGAACCCGTCGTTCGAGGTGATCTCCCCTCTGCTCTCGCGTTGTCAGGTATATGTGCTGAAGCCGCTGGAGAGACACCATCTGGAGCTGTTGCTGGAGAGGGCCCTGACGCGCGACCCCTATCTGCGGGAGCTGGACATCGAGGTGAAGGAGAAGGAGGCGCTCTTCCGATATTCGGGTGGTGACGCCCGCAAGATGTACAACGCCCTGGAACTGGTCATCGACGCCGAGCGCAGCCGCAGCCGGCCCTCCGGCCGCCTTGTCATCACCGACGAGATGGTGACCCGGCATCTCCAGGAGAACCTGGCCATCTACGACAAACAGGGAGAGATGCACTACGACATCATCTCCGCCTTCATCAAGTCGGTCAGGGGCAGCGACCCCAATGCTGCGGTGTACTGGCTGGCACGCATGGTGGAGGGGGGAGAGAAGCCCGAGTTCATTGCCCGCCGTCTGGTCATCCTCGCCGCCGAGGACATCGGCCTGGCCAACCCCAACGCCCTTTTGCTGGCCCAGAGCGCTTTCGACGCCGTCCACCAGGTGGGATGGCCCGAGTCGCGCATCATCCTCTCGGAGATCACCATCTACCTGGCCACCTCCCCCAAGAGCAACTCCGCTTACATGGCCATCAACAAAGCCCAGGAAACCGTCAGGAAAGAGGGCGACCTGTCCGTACCCCTCAACATACGCAACGCCCCCACCCGCCTGTTGGAACAGCTGGGCTACGGCAAAGACTACAAATACGCCCACAGCTATGACGGCAACTTTGTCGAGGAGGAGTTCCTCCCCGACAAGATACGCGGCCTGCGGCTCTACGACCCCGGCAACAACCCCAGAGAGAAAGAGATCGCTGAGAGACTGAAAAAATGGTGGAAAGGAAAATATCATTACTGAAATTCGTTCGCTGAACCGATCAACTTTGGAGAACCATGGACTTTCTTTCGGAGATACCGCATCTGCAGCACACCGGCACGGGGAGTTTCTTCCTCATTGCAGGGCCGTGTGTGGTGGAGAGTGAGGAGAACCTTTTCCAGGTGGCCGAGGTGGTGAAGGGCATCACCAGTCGTCTGGGCATCCCGTACATTTTCAAGGCCTCGTACCGCAAGGCCAACCGCACGCGTCTGGACTCGTTCACGGGTCTGGGTGATGAGCGGGCGCTGGCCATGCTGGCGCGTGTGCGGGAGGAGCTGTCGCTGCCGGTGCTCACCGACATCCATCTCCCCGATGAGGCGGCGATGGCGGCCCGTTATGTGGATGTGTTGCAGATACCCGCTTTCCTGAGCCGTCAGACCGAGCTGTTGCTGGCGGCCGGCCGCACGGGTCTGCCGGTGAACATCAAGAAGGGGCAGTTCATGGCTCCGGGGGCGATGGCCCATGCTGCCGAGAAGGTGGCCTCCACCGGCAACCGCCGCATCATGCTCACCGAGCGGGGGACGATGTTCGGCTACCGCGACCTGATCGTTGACATACGGTCGATCCCCGAGATGCAGGCCACCGGTTATCCTGTGGTGGTGGACATCACCCACTCTCTGCAGCAGCCCAACGATCCTTCGGGGGTCACGGGCGGGCGGCCGGAGCTCATCGCCACGCTGGGCAGGGCCGCCATCGCCGCCGGCGCCGACGGCATCTTCCTGGAGACCCATCCCGACCCTGCCAGCGCCCTCTCCGACGGCGCCAACATGCTGCCCCTCGACCGCCTCGAAGAGCTGCTCACCTCACTGGTACGCATACGCCAAGCCCTTCAGTAGAGGTCGAGGAACTCGTAGGTGTTGCCCAGATGATCCAGGAAACGCAGGAAGTCGCGGAAGGAGATCACCAGCGTGGCCGTGTTGACGTTGGGATGGAAACAGAGACGTTCGGCCTCCTGCAGATGCCTGTCGATGAAGAGGTGCACATGATGCTCACGGTCGTTGATGAGGCCGAAGGGCGAGACACTCCCCGGCGCCAGGCCGAGGTATTTTTGCAGTCTTTTCTCCGAAGCCAGCGACAGCTTGCCCTGCCGCAGCCGCTGCTCCAGGTCGCGCATCACCACCGCATGAGTATGCTCGAGGATCACCAGATAATGCCGGTTGCCCTTGTGATTGCGCAGAAAAAGGTTCTTGCAGCCCGTGGCATCCAGATCCTTCCAGTAACGGGCAGCCTCCTCGGCCGTCGGCACCGGAGGATGTTCGTGGTAGGTGTAAGCAATGCCCAGCCGGTCGAGAAGATCGTACAAAGCCTGTGGTCCTTCCATTCCCGGAGATGTTTGAGATGAGGTTGAGGATAAAAGTAGCAAAAGTTTCCCATATCCGCTCCCGGCATGGAGCGGGCCGTGCCCGTGCGCAGACAAAAGAAAAAATAGCCATCTTTGCAAAGCAGAAAAGGAGGTGAGCATGGAGCCGAAAGGGACGAAGGAGAAGGCCGGTGAGCAGGTGCGTCAGCACTACCGTTCCTTCCTGCGGGAGGTGAAGAAGTACCTGAACGAGGAGGAGGAGGCTCTGGTGCGCAAGGCCGTGCATCATCTCACGAGCCTGCCGGGGCAGGATAAGGGCTTCACCGGCGAGCCTTACCTGGTGCATGCGATGAACGTGGCGCGGTTGGTGCTGGAGCAGCTGGGGCTGGGGGCCGACTCGGTCATCGGCGCCCTCTACCACGACATCAGCCGCATCGAGAAGCTGCCGCCCGCGTTCTTTGAGGAAGCTTACGGCCGGGGTGTGCGGGAACTCATTGAGGGGCTGGGCAAGATCTCCGGCCTGGCCACGGCACGGGAGACCGTCCGCAGCGAGAACTTCCGGGAGATGATCATCAACCTGGCGGGTGATATACGCGTCATCCTCATCCGTCTGGCCGAGCAGCTGGAGGTGATGCGTAGCCTTGACAAGGCCCCGCCCCACGAACGGGTGGACATGGCCACCGAAGCCTATTACCTCTACGCCCCCCTGGCCCATCGTCTCGGTCTCTACAACATCAAATCCGAGCTCGAGGACCTCGCCATGAAGTACCTCGAGCCGGAAGTGTACGAGGAGATACGCCGCAAGATCGCCGAGACCGCAGCCCAACGCGAAGAACTCGTCAGGACGTTCATCGAACCCATCCGCAAGAGGATGGAGGAAGAAGGGCTGCGCTTCACCATCAAGAGCCGCCTCAAATCGATCCACTCCATCTGGACCAAGATGAAGCGGCAGAACGTCCCCTTCGAAGAGGTGTACGACATCTTCGCCGTGCGTATCATCCTCGACAGCCACGGCAAGAAAGAGAAAGAGGACTGCTGGAAGGTCTATTCCATCGTCACCGACCTCTATACGCCCAACCCTACGCGGTTGCGCGACTGGATCTCCATACCCAAGTCGAACGGTTACGAGTCGCTGCACACCACCGTCATCGGCCCTTCGGGCAAGTGGATCGAGGTGCAGATACGCACCACGCGCATGGACGAGATCGCCGAGAAGGGGCTGGCCGCCCACTGGAAGTACAAGGAGGGGGGACGTGCCCAGGCTCTAGACGAATGGCTGGGCAACGTGCGGGAGATCCTGGAGAACTACGACCCGCGCACCGACGAGTTCATCGACCAGATGAAGCTCAACCTCTACAGCAAGGAGATCTTCGTCTTCACGCCGCGGGGAGATGTGGTACGTCTGCCGGCGGGAGCCACGCTGCTCGACTTTGCCTTCGCCATCCACTCGGAGGTGGGGATGCGCTGTACCGGCGGCAAGATCGACAACCGTGTGGTACCCATCGATCATGTGCTCCACACCGGCGACAGGGTGGAGGTGATCACCTCCCGCAACCAGAAGCCGGCGGCCGACTGGCTCAGCATCGTCAAGACCTCCAAGGCCCGTTCGAAGATCAAGCAGTCGCTCAACGAGGAGAAGCTCAAGGCGGCAGCGATGGGTCGCGAGACGCTGATGCGCCGTCTGCGCAACTGGAAGATCCCCTTCAACGACGAGACGGTGAAGAAGCTGCTGCAGCATTACCGCATCAAGCTGGCGCAGGATTTTTACGCCCTGATCCAGGAGGAGAAGATCGACCTGCTGGAGATCAAGGAGGTGCTGATGCGCGACGAGGAACGCGAGGAGGGCGCCCCGCCCGCGCCGGGCGGCCGCCCCGCCCCCCAGGAGAGGGAAGAGCATCACGAGGACTACCTCCTCATCGACAAGAAGATGAAAGGTGTCGACTACACCTTCGCCCGCTGCTGCAATCCCATCTACGGCGATCCCATCTTCGGCTTTGTGACCATCAACGAGGGCATCAAGATCCACCGTGCCGACTGTCCCAATGCACGGTGGATGAAGGAGCGCTATCCTTACCGTGTGGTGCCTGCCACCTGGACGGACACCGAGCGGGCGCATGCCTTCGAGGCCACCATTCGGGTCACGGGCGCCGACGAGGTGGGCATCGTCAACCGCATCACCGACCTGCTCTCCAACGAGCTGGGGGTGAACATGCGGTCGATCAGCTTCAACACGCGCCAGGGGCAGTTCGAGGGGATCATCCGTGTGGTGGTGGGCAACTCCGACCATCTGGAGTCGATCCTGCGGCGTCTGCGCAGGATCAAGGGGGTGACGCGCGCCACGCGTTACTCGTCGTGAGGCTGTTCAGCGGAGCTGTTGCAGCAGCTCCAGCATACGCCGCACCTTCTCGCTGTTGTAGTAGTCCGGTGGCAGGCACCGTCGTCGTCGTGCCACCTCCTCGTCCGAGAAATCCCGCTCTTTCAGCTCGTCGAGACGCCGGGCTATCTCGCCGGCCCCGCCGGCGGGGAGGATGCATCCTTCCAGGCCGGCCGAGGTGATCATGGCCTTGTTGACCACCAGATAGCGGCCGCGGAAGAGGGCGATCAGGAGCTTGAGCTTGATGCCGGTGGCTACGCCGGTGAGCAGGAGATGGACATGGGCGTCCCGCAGCAGACGGTCCATGGTGGCGTCGTCGGGGCCGGCGACGAGGGTCACACCGCGGGCGGCCGCCACGGCGCGGCGCAGCCGCCGCGACGGCGCACTGCCGGCGATGACCAGCGGCATCGCCGTGCGGGGCGCCACCTCGCGCACCAGAAAGAGCGCCGCCGCCTCGTTGTCCCGCACCGACAGCTTGCCGTGAAAGAGGGCGAAGGTCCCCCGCCCCGGCACTACCTCCACCTCGTCATACGGCGTGAAGGAGGGGATGAGCGTGGCCGGCACCCGCGGGAAACGCCGCCGGAACCAGGCCAGGTCGTGGTCGGACACCGGCACGATGGCCCGCACATGTCGCAGATGCCGCTCCCACCACCGCAGCTTCCACGCCTCGGTGAGGAAGAAAAGCCGGCGCAGAGGATGCCGCTCCTGACGAAAGAGCCCCAGATAATACTCATGCTCCACATTGGAGGGACGAAAGATCAGCCGGCGCCGCAGACGGGGCTCCCTCACCAGGGCACAGGTGTGGATGCCCTCGCACAGGATGGGATGCCCGTCGAGCAACAGCATCCGCTCCAGCTGACGGCTGCGACGGCTGCGGACGATATATGGCGTCAGGGAAAAGAAGGCGGGCAGCCCCGTGTGACGCTCATAGTAACGCACCTCCTCGCAGAGGGTGAGGAGATGATCGGCGGGACGACGACGCCCGTAACGGAAACAGTGCAGATGGATGCGCACCCCCGCCGCCGCCAGCAGCCGCACCTTGTGGTAGATGTCGATCACCCCGCCGTAGTCGGCCGGCCAGGGGATGTCGAAAGCGACGATATGCAGATGAAACTCTTTCCCGTTCATCGGTATTTCTCAAAGATACGCTGCAGCACCTCCTTCTCCCGTTCCCACGAGAGGACTTCGGCGGCACGGCGCAGGTTTTCCTTTTTCCTTTTTTTGTAGTTTTTTTCCAGCATCCAGTTGATGGCCGAGGCGATGGCCTCGGCCGAGTGTTCGTCGAGGACGAGGCCCACGTCGTAGTCCTTGACGATGCGTCGCACCTCGGGCAGGTCGCTGGCCAGCACGGGCACCCCGCAGTGGATGTAGTCGAACAGTTTGTTGGGGAGGCTGTAGCGCTGGTTGGCGCTCTGGTCCTTGTCGAGGGTGAGGCCCACGTCGGCCAGGACGGTGTAGGCATAGAGTTTCTCGGGCGGCTGGCGGGGGATGAAGATCACCTTGTCGTCGAGCCCTTCTTCCGTGACCTTTTCTTTCATGCGGGGCAGTGCGTCGCCGCCGCCGACGATCATGAGGACGGCCTCCTCGACGTAACGCATGGCCATCACGGCCTCTTCGCCACCCCTGGCCATGTTGATGCCCGAGCCCTGGAGCAGCACCACCTTTTTATCTTCGGGTATGCCGGCCTCGCGGCGGCTCACCGGCGTCACCGCGTCGGCGGGGTTGCGGTCGGGCAGGTTGCGCACCACCTGCACCGTCACGCCGTAACGCCGGCGGTAAGCCTCGGCGATGGAGTCGCTGACGGTGATGACGTCGGTGAGACGGGGAAAGATCCTCCGTTCGAAGGCCAGCCACACGCGCCGGGCAAAGCGTCCTCTCAGCTCGGGCACCTCGGTGAAGTACTCGTGGCTGTCATATACCAGCGGTATGCGCCGCAGGCGCGACACCAGCCACGAGGCCGGCAGCGTGTCGAGGTCGTTGGCCACCAGCAGGGAGGCCCGCCGCACGAGGAGGAAGAAGAAGAGGCGCACATTGTATTCGGCATAGAAGAGCGGACCGCGCCGGAAGAGGAGGCGCATGCGCCGCATGGGGTATCCCCGCGGCGTGAGGGGCGGGCTGCCGGGCAGACGTCTGCCCACGAGCAGGACGTCGAAGCCGGTGGCACGCAGCACCTCACAGCTCCTGCGCACCCGCTGGTCGGTGACCAGGTCATTCGTCACGGCTACGATGGCTCGTCTCACGGCGGTCACGTTGCGGGAAAGGTGAAAGAAGAACGGCGGTGCGACACCTCGTCGGGGTAGTCACGTGCCTCCTCGAGGCCGTCGAGGACGCGGAAAGTCCCTTCGGCAAGGGCCTGCATCTCGTTCTCGCCGGGGACGACGAAGAAAGGCGCCATGGTGCCGACGTAGCCGCGCAGGTCGTCGACGAAGCGCGGGGAGAGGGCGATGCCGCCGGTGACGATGATACCGTCGGCGCGGCCGCGCAGGGCGGCCAGGGCGGCGCCGGTCTCTTTGGCGATCTGGTAGACGAACGCCTCATAGACGAGGACAGCACGGCGGTCGCCGGCGTCGACGCGCTGCAGCACCTCGCGCAGGTCGGCCGTACCCAGGTAGGCCGTCAGGCCGCTGCCGGAGGAGAAGATGCGGGTGACCTCTTCCTCGGGGTGCGCATAACAGAGACGCATCACCCCCCGCAGGGGCAGGGCGCCGGCGCGGTTGGGCGAGAAAGGCCCCATGCCCAGGAGGGCGTCGTTGACGTCGCGTATCCTGCCTCCCTCGACCACGGTGATCGAGATGCCGCCCCCCAGATGGTCGACGACAAAACGGCACTCCTCCAGCGTCCTGCCCAGCTCGCCGGCGATGCGGCGGGCGGTGCTACGCACGTTGAGAGGATGGCCGCGGCAGACCCGCTCGATGGAGGGATGGCCGGAGATACGGGCTTTGTCCCACATGTTGTCGACCGAGACGGGGTCGACGGTATAGCAGGCATCGAGGCCGAGCTCGCGCCGCAGCCGGTCGGCCAGCAGCGTACCCAGGTTGGAAGCATGGTCGCCGTAACGGCAGCTGCGCGCATCCTCGAGAAAAGCCTCGTTGACAAGGTAGGTACCGCCGGCCACGGGACGGACGATGCCGCCACGCCCCACCACCCCCACCACGGTGAGGTCATCCCGGGCGATCGCCTCCAGGATCAGGGGACGGATCAGATCGTAACGGAGATCGAGCTGGGCCGTCACCGGCTCATACCTGCGCAGTTCGGCAGGATCATGGCGGAGGGTCTGTTCCCACACACTGCCCCGGCGGCTGTAGAGAGCCACCTTCGTGGAGGTGGAACCGGGGTTCACCACCACCACCACTTCCTTCGCCAGAGGGTCATCATCCATTGCGGAACGGGTTTACGGACGTAAAGATAATGAAAAGCGGCGCAAACCGCTCCTCACGGCCTCCGCCGCAGAAAAAGATCCGCCTGTGCAACATTTCCTCTCTTTGTGCGTCTAAAGAATGTCATGCATCAAAAAGCCTCAGCCATGAACAAGACGCTCAAACAGGTGATCATCTGGTTCCTCATCCTCCTGGTACTGGTGTTCACCGTCATAGCCATCCTGGGCATCTGGGATGTGATCGACCTGGAGCAGGTCACACGCAAGCTGTTGTCGACGCTGCTGGTGATCTTCTCGTCGGCAGCCGTGATCCTTTTCATCCTCTCGGTACTGGGCAAAGAGATCTGCGAGGAGGAGGGTAACGGCGAAGGCACGAAACCGTAACGCGATCTTTTCGTCTACCGCATCCCGGGCATTCTCATCAGTCGTGAGAGGCCTTTCTTGCCGCTCATGGATTTCATCAGCTTGCGGGTCTCGGCGAACTGTTTGAGCAGGCGGTTGATCTCGGTGACGGTGGTGCCGCTGCCGCGGGCGATGCGTTTTTTTCTGCTGCCGTTGAGGATGGCTGGGTTGCGGCGTTCCTCGGGGGTCATCGACCGTATGATGGCTTCGATCTCCTTGAAGGCGTTGTCGTCGATGTCCATGTCGCGGACGGCTTTGCCCATGCCCGGGATCATGGAGGCGAGCTCCTTGAGGTTACCCATCTTCTTGATCTGCTGGATCTGGGCGAGGAAATCGTCGAAGTTGAACTGATCCTTGGCGATCTTGCGCTGCAGCTTGCGTGCTTCCTCGGCATCGAACTGTTCCTGGGCTCTTTCTACGAGGGTGACGATGTCGCCCATGCCGAGGATACGGTCGGCCATACGGTCGGGGTGGAAGATGTCGAGGGCGTCGAGTTTTTCGCCGGTGCTGACGAACTTGATGGGTTTGTTGACCACCGAGCGGATGGTGAGGGCTGCACCGCCGCGGGCGTCGCCGTCGAGTTTGGTGAGCACGACCCCGTCGTAGTCGAGACGGTCGTTGAAGGCCTTGGCGGTGTTGACGGCGTCCTGACCGGTCATGGCATCCACGACGAAGAGGATCTCATGAGGGTTCACCGCATCGCGGATGGCGGTGATCTCTTTCATCATCTCCTCATCGACGGCCAGCCGACCGGCCGTATCGATGATGACGGCCGAGAAGCCTTCTTTTTTGGCGTGTCTGACGGCGTTCTTGGCTATCCTGACGGGGTCCTTGCTTCCCTCTTCGGTATATACGGGCACTTCGGCCTGGCTGCCGAGGGTCTGCAGCTGTTCGATGGCGGCGGGGCGGTAGACGTCGCCGGCGACGAGCAGGGGGCGTTTGCCGCGGCGTGTGGCCAGATGACGTGCCAGCTTGGCGGAGAAGGTGGTTTTCCCCGAGCCCTGCAGGCCGGCGATGAGAATGACGGCCGGGTTGGCATGCAGGTCGATGTCGACGGCCTGACCACCCATGAGCTCCACCAGCTCATCGTGGACGATCTTCACCATCATCTGGCCGGGCTGCACAGCCGTCAGGACGTTCTGCCCCAGCGCCTTCTTCTTCACGTTGTCGGTGAAGCTCTTGGCGATCTTATAATGCACGTCGGCGTCGAGGAGGGCGCGCCGCACATCCTTCAGCGTCTCGGCCACATTGATCTCGGTGATGCGGCCCTGTCCTTTCAGCAGCTTGAACGAACGCTCCAGCCGGTCGGTAAGGTTCTCGAACATCTCGTTTTCTCTTTTTTTGCAAAGATAACAAAAGGCAGTCAGACGGCCGTCACATCCTCTCTGGCATCTCGATGCCGAGCAGTCCCATGGCGGTGCGGAGCACCTCGCCGGTGACGTAAGTCATCACCAGGCGCATGGCCCGGGTGTCGGCGGCCGGCTCGTTGAGGATGGAGTAGTCGTGGTAGAACTGGTTGAAGGCCTTGGCCACCTCATAGCAGTAGTTAGCGATGACGGAGGGGTTGTATGCGGCGGCAGCATCGGCCCGCACCTCGGGGAAACGGGCCATCAGCCGCAGCAGGAAGGTCTCCTTCTCGTTGGGCAGATAGGCAGCATCCAGCCGCTGCGGCACCTCCAGACCCCGGTCGGCAGCCTTGCGCATCACCGAACGGATGCGGGCATAGGTGTACTGGATAAAAGGACCTGTGTTGCCGTTGAAGTCGATCGACTCCTGCGGGTTGAAGATGATGTTCTTCTTGGGATCGATCTTCAGGATGAAATACTTGAGGGCGCCGAGGCCGATCTTGCGGTACACCTCTTCTTTTTCCTGTTCGTCGAGGCCTTCGAGCTTACCGAGCTCTTCGCCCATCTCGCGTGCGGTCTCGATCATGCCGGCGATGAGGTCGTCGGCGTCGACCACCTTGCCTTCGCGCGACTTCATCTTCCCTTCGGGCAGTTCGACCATGCCGTAGGAGAGATGAATGAGACGGTCGGCCCAGGGATAGCCCAGTTTCTTCATCAGGATGCGCAGCACCTGGAAATGGTAGTTCTGTTCGTTGCCCACGACGTAGATGTGCCGGTCGAAGTGGTAGTCGTTCCAGCGCAACACGGCGGTGCCGAGGTCCTGGGTCATGTATACGGCGGTGCCGTCGGAGCGGAGGAGGACTTTCTCGTCGAGGCCTTCCTCACGCAGGTCGGCCCACACCGAGCCGTCGTCGCGGCGGTAGACGATGCCTTTCTCGAGGGCTTCCAGGACGATCTTCTTGCCCACCTTGTAGGTGTCCGACTCGTAGTAGATCTTGTCGAAGTCGACGCCGAGGGCGCGGTAGGTGACGTCAAAGCCGTCGTAGACCCAGCGGTTCATCATCTTCCACAGGCGGATGACCTCGGGGTCGCCGGCCTCCCAGCGTCGCAGCATCTCCTGGGCCTCCTGCAGGAGGGGGGCTTTTTTGCGGGCCTCCTCTTCGGGGATGCCGCGGGCCACCATCTCCTCCACCTGGCGACGGTACTCCTGTTCGAACTTCACGTAAAAATCCCCCACGAGGAAGTCGCCTTTTTTTCCGGCCTTCTCGGGGGTGATGCCGTTGCCCCACTTCTGCCAGGCGAGCATCGACTTGCAGATGTGGATGCCGCGGTCGTTGACGATGTTGGTCTTGACGACGCGGTTGCCGTCGGCGGCCATGATGCGGGAGAGGGAATAGCCGATGAGGTTGTTGCGCACGTGGCCCAGGTGAAGGGGTTTGTTGGTATTGGGCGAGGAGTATTCGATGACCACCATGGGGGCGTCGTCGGCGGGCTGTTCGAGGCCGTAGTCGCTGAGGGGACGCACCCGGTTGAGGAAAGCGATCCAGTAGGAGCCGTCGAGGACGAGGTTGAGGAATCCCTTGATGACGTTGAAGCGGGCGATCTCGGGGAGACGCTGCTGCAGCTCCCGGCCGAGCCAGCGGCCCGTCTCCTCGGGCGACATACGCATCACCTTCACAAGAGGGAAGACCACCACGGTGAGATCACCCTCGAACTCACGGCGTGTCTCCTGCAACAGCACCTGCCCGGTGTAAGGAGCACCGGTATGCTGTTCGACAGCCTCACGTACCGCCGTCTCGATCTTTTTCCCTATCTCTTTCATCACACTCGCTTGTTGGAACAGCCTGCAAAGTTAAGCCAAAATCCTGAAAGAGGAACACCTCCGTTTCCCCCTTCGTGCGGGCCCTCTCCGGCCCCCCGGACCTCCACGCGCACAAAACTTCTCAGAAATTTACACACAACCAACACTCCACACAACCACATGCATCTACTTATCAATACATTACAAATCCCTTACTACGTAGCACCCTACGTAGTGCCCTACGTAGATCTCCCGTAAATTAAAGAATCACAGATAGATACAAATATCTTTCTCCAAAAAAACAATTTTTTATTTTTATTTTGACTAATTCTAAATTTATTTTATCTTTGCGTAACTCATTGCGGGATCTTTCGCGGTCCCGCTCTTGTCTTGATGTCGAACAATCAAAAAACAGAAAAGCGTATGAGAAAGATGTTACTTTTCCTTGCAGGGGCCATGTTGTATGCAGGCTCTCTTTTCGGGCAGGCAGAAAGCCGTCCCGACTCTTCCATCCTTTATGAGTTCAACGACATGAACGATTCTGTCCCGGTCGTCAAAGAGGTCTACGATGTCTACGACGACCAGGGATCTCCTGCCCGGGTCTCCACATACAAGTGGGACATTGGGTTCTGGAAGTATTACGGGGAGCGTGTCTGTCTCCGTGACGACGACGGCCATCTGCTGATGCGCAAGGTGATCACCATCGACCATCTCTTCGACCGGATGACCGTTTACAGTTACGACGACAACGGACGCATGCAGCAGATGACGGTCTATCGCAACCGCCATGAAGGGATCCCTTTGGAACCTGACTGGAAAGAAAGCCTCAGGGAAACGTACCAGTATGATGCGCTTGGCAGGGTCCAGGAGAGCGAAACGTACGTGAAGGCCAACTTCTGGCAGGGTGTGCGCAAGACCTTTTACAAATATGATGCTTCGGACAGGCTGGTTTCCGAAGAGCATTACAAATGGTATCCGCCCGTCACGGTGAAACGTTACGAAGGGTTGTACAGTCAGAATCCTTCGGGTTCGACCAACTATGCTGCCATCGCTTGGAAACTGGAACCGGGAGTGACCCTGGATGAGCTGGCCGCTTATCGTGTGAACGACTCCACCGAATTCGTGAACGTATACGTCAACGACGGCACGCAGGACATCCGCTACAACCTGCACGGCGTGGCCGGCAAAACTCTTGCAGAGGTCTTCAGCGGCCAGAACGACGAGAGTGTGACCATCAACCTCGACCAGTTACGGGACGATTATACGGAGTGGTTTCATATCCTGGAAGACAACGAGATGACCCTCCTCAGCTGCAATGTCAAGGAGATGCGGACTTTTCGTGTTTTCGAGGTGATCGTTGTCGACGATGACCTGTATTCCCGCACGGGTGCCAACGATTACCTGAACATCGCATACCATGTGAAGGCCGCTGCCACCATGGACGACCTGGACAAGATCGTCCTGCCGGATACCGTCACGTGGGTCAATGTTTACGTGAAAGAGAACCCTGACGATCCGGAGGCGCCTTACGGCCGGGTGGACATCTACGGGGTCGGTGGCAAGACGCTGGCAGAGGTGCTGCAGGAGAACAACATTGCCATAGGCGACCTGGCTACCGACTACGTGGAATGGTTCTGGACCAAGGCAGGAGAGCGCAAGCTGGCCCGCCTCAACATCAAGGCCGTGCTGGATCTCACACCTCACACCAGCAAGGTCATTGTCCATGAGATGCTGATCAACGCCGGAGAGACCAACGGTTACATCTCCAACGCGTACAACATCCTGGAGAGCGCCACGGCCGACGATCTGGCTGAGGTGACCCTCCCCGACACGGTCACCTTCCTCTCGGTCTATTACAACGACGGCAGCGGCGACCAGCGTGTCAGCCTCTACGAGGTAGAGGGCAAAACGCTCAAGGCGGTCCTTCTCGACGGCGACAACCGCGACGGGGTGACCATACCGCTCGACCAGCTGCGACACAACTACTACGAGTGGTTCTACGGCAAAGACGGAAAACCGGTGCTGGTAAACCTCAACGTCAAGGCTATCTTCAACATGGGCAACACCGCCCCGGTGGTGGTGACCCCCGACCTGCGCAACGAAGGAGGTGATGAGTACCTCAGCACCGCCTATCTGATCCGTCCGCATGCCACCAGCGACGATCTCAAAGCTTACGTGCTGGACAACGTCGACTTCCTCAGCGTGTATATCTTCGACGGCACCGACGAGGTGCGGATCAACCTGCACGGCATCAACGGGAAGACGTTGCAGGAGGCGCTCGCCGGCGGCAACGACGAGAAGATCACCATCGACCTCACCCAGCTGCGTACCAATTACTGGGAGTGGTTCCGCGATGCGGACAACCAGCCGATGATCGTCAACCTCAACGTCAAGGCGGTGAAGATCCTCCACGAAGCCCCCACCGTCGAGGTGCATGAGAACCTGCTCAGCGAAGAGGGCGGTGATATCTTTTTCAGCACCACCTATCTGGTGAAGACCTCCGCGAAGATGGACGATCTGGCCTCCTACACCGTCCCCGACGATGCCGAGGTGCTGTATGTCTATGCCCGTCCGCTGCTGCGCGACACCGTCTATGCCCTGACGGGTGTGGCCGGGAAAGATCTCCAGAGCATCCTCACCGGCGACAACGATCAGGGACAAACGGTCGACCTGGATGACCTGAAGGAGTTCTACGCCGAATGGTTCTTCGACACCGACGGAGAGGCGAGCCGCGTGCGCCTCAACCTCAAGGCCTCGCGCAAGCTCACCGGCGGCCTGGACGAGCTGGTGACCAAGAAGGAATACCTCTATTCCACCAACAAACAGACGATCACCACCCTGCGTTATGAGGGAAGCACCGTCACGGCCGGTGAGCGTGTGACCACCTACTTCGACGCCGACGGCCGGATCATAATGGAAGAGACCGAACGCACCAGCGACGGCAACACCTGGACACCTGCCAGCCGCCTGACCAGACTCTATGACGACAACAGGCTGAAGGTGGAGGTGCGATACGACTACGACGACGGCAGCAGCGACTACGTGCTGAAGAGCAAGAAATACTACTTTTATTACGAAGCTCCGTCGGCCGTCAGGGCTGCCGCCGAACTGACCACACGGTTCTATCCCAACCCCGCCGGCGAGGTGCTGTATGTGACGGTGCCGGGGCACAACACCTTTGAGTACCGTATTTACACCCTTACGGGGAGTCTGGTGGTCAGCGGCCGTGCCGAGGGCAGCCGGGCCACCCTCCGGGTGAACGGCCTGCCGGCAGGGATCTACCTGCTGCGCGTGAGCGACGGCAAGGAAACCTTCAGCGATAAGTTCATCAAACAATGACCTGTCAGCACAGAAAGATCACAAAAGGAAAAGCGGACCACCACGGTCCGCTTTTCTTTTTTAGGCGTACTTCCATTTGCTACATTGAAAAAAATGCACAAATTTTGTTCTTCCTACCGTAACGAAAAAAGAGAAGAACGATGAGACAAGCCACGAGGTTCCTTGTTTTTTTGTTGTTGCTGCTGTTCTCGTCAGGGATCACGGAAGCTCAGAAGAAAGGCAAGGAATATTACCGCATCGGTGTGGAGATCCCTTCCCTGGCGGGGAGAGAAGTATATCTGGGCTATCATTTCGGTGACAAGAACTACGTGAAGGACACGCTTCGGCTTGACAGCCGGGGTCATGGGGTTTTCCACGGCACCGACACCCTTCCGGGAGGGGTCTATCTGCTGGTGATGCCCAACATGCAGTATGTGGAGTTCCTCGTCGACGAGGAGAACCGTTTTTTCACCATCATCACCGACACCACCGACATTTTCCGTTCGCTCCGTTTCCGTGGTTCGAAGGAGAACAGTGATTTTCTTGGGTACCAGAAGAAGCTCGCCGCGCTCAACAAGGATCTGAGGGAGCTGCACAAGGCACGTTCGACCAACAGGGAGAACAAGGATTCACTCCGTGTGATACAGGCACGCATAGACAGCATCAACCGGCTGACCAAAGAGCTCACCCGCCGGGTGGTGGAAGATCATCGGGGCACCTTCCTGGCCCATCTGGTGGAGGCGATGGTCCCGCCCGACATCCCCAACCCCGACATCCCCGAAGGCACACCCCATCGTGACTCTCTCATCTGGGCGGAACGGTACAGGTTCCTGCGCGACCACTATCTCGACGGTGTCGACTTCTCCGACGAGCGGCTGTTGCGTTCGCCGGTGCTGTACAACCGTCTCCACCAGTACTTCAACCGCATCCTCATCCAGGTACCCGACTCGATCATTTCCTATGTCGACACCGTCATCGCCCGGGCTTCCGCCAATGACAAGGTATACCAGTATGTGGTGATCTTCCTGCTCAACAACTTCCAGCAGTCGAACATCATGGGAATGGATGCCGTATATGTCCATCTGGCGGAAAAGTACTATCTCTCGGGCAAAGCCCCGTGGGCCGACAGCACCCTCCTGGCAAAACTGCAGGAACGTGTGGTCCACCTCAAACCCAATCTGCTCGGGAAAAAAGCCCATGATCTCAAGATGGAGACCTTGGACGGCCAATGGGTCGATCTTTACGAGATCGATGCTCCTTACACCGTGCTCATCTTCTGGGACCCCAACTGCGGCCATTGCAAGAAAGCCGTCCCCCAACTGCACAACCTCTACCGCAAATACCACGACAAGGGTCTCGAGGTGATGACCATCTACATCTACGACGACAGGAAAGCGTGGGAGAAATTCCTCGTGGAACACGATCTTCTCGACTGGATCAATGCCTGGGATCCTTACCAGATGACCGGCTTCCGGGTCTATTACGACATCTACTCCACGCCGGTGATCTATGTCCTGGACCGTGACAAAAGGATCGTGGCCAAACGGCTGGATGTAAAGACCCTTGAACGTTTTCTGAAAGAACACCTCGGCCAGGGATGACGTTCATGTCCGTTTCCCTTTTTTGGCGGGGAAAAGATGGAAGGCGGGACGATTTTTCTTATCTTTCAGAAAATTTTAATCCTGTACGGCCATGAGAGTTTTCCTTTTGTCGTGGACCTTATGGCTGGTGGTCTGGGCGGGTCTCTTCGCCCAGTCGGGGCCGGCTGCGGATACTGCCGGCACGCTCATCCCTGCCAGTCGTTTTGCGGGGGAGCTGTCGCGCACCACGGGTTTTCTGCAGGATGTGCAGCAACAGCTGCCGGACAGCCAGGCGCTGGCCGCCTATGCCGTACGTCTTGACACCCTTCTGGCAGCGATCGTGCGTTTCGAGACCTCGGTAGCACGGCGCGACACCGGGCGTGTCGACCGCAAGACCCTCGAGAACGAGCTGTACAGATGGAACCTGCAAAAAGAAAAACTCACGGCCCTGCGGCAGGAGATCGAGCAGGAACTGGAAAAGATGGTCGAACGGAGGCAGGAGATCGAGCGCACCTATGCGTTGTGGCAGAAGAGCCTGGAGGTCAACGGCGGCGATCTCACCCCTTCGAACCGGCAGCTGCTCGACAGTTTCCTGCTGCGCATGGAAATGCTCAGCGAGGCCATCGGCCAGCGCAACAGCTCGCTGATGCAGTTGCTGCAGAAGATCTCGACACAGGAGATCCGCATCAACGACCATCTGACACGCCTGCAGTCGCAGCTGCAGGACCAGGGGAAGCAGCTGCTCAACGCCCGAGGACCCTCTCTGTTCACCGTCCTGACCGGCCGTGCCGAAGGTTACCACATCATCGGAGATGTACGTACGAATGTCGAGCAGAACCTCTCCCCCGCCATCGATTACCTACGGAACAACCTTTTGCGCACCATTTGGATCCTGTTGCTTTTCATTGCACTGGTGACGGGACTTTACTACCTGCACCGACGGCGAGACCATATCATCTCGCACCTGCCCGAGAACGCCTACCTGCGCAAAGCTTTCATCCTGGTCTCCCATCCCTTCCTGACCGCCCTTTTCCTGGCCCTGCTGGGGGCACGCTTCATCCTGGTCCAGGCCCCGCACGACCTCTACCTGCTGCTCTACACCTTCACCCTCCTGCCTCTTTTTGTGCTCATCCCTGCCTTACTGGAGAAAAAGAACAAGAACTACTTCTACATGGTGGGGACGCTTTTCCTGCTGGATAACCTGACAGAGGTTTTCTTCTACGGCTCGGTGATCAACAACCTGGTGCTGATGGTGCTGGCAGTGGTCCTGATCATCACCCTGATCCGTCACAGTCAGTCGTCACTTTCTCTGCTCATCTTTCCCGGGCGCATCTTCCGGGGATTCATAAAGATGTTCAATTATCTCTCCATCCTGGTGCTGACGGCCACCATCCCCGCCACCTTTTTCGGCTATTATGTTTTCCAGGAGTTCGTGGTGACGGCATACATCTGGACTTACTTCGCCATCTATCTCTATTATGCCGGCAACATCACCCTGGCCGGGCTTTTCGAGCTGCTCATCTACAGCGACTGGGCCCGCACGTTCAAGTCGGTGAAGAAATACGGCAACGACATCAGCCGGCGGATCATCTCGTTGCTCAACCTTCTGACACTTTTCCTCTGGCTTTACACCATCGTGGCGTTGTTCGGTTTCCGTGAGGAAGCCAGGGAGGTCATCCATGCCGTATGGAACTTTGGTTTCATGGCGGGGACGCTCTCCATCACGATAGGCAGCCTCACGCTTTTCGGGATCACCATCTGGATCTCGCTGATGCTGGCAAAAGTGATCCAGACGATGCTGGAAGAGGATGTCCTGGTACGTTTCGATCTGGAGCGGGGTGTCCCGAAGTCGATCTCTGTGCTGGTACAGTACACCGTGGCGATCATCGGTTTCTTCATCGCGGCCGGTGCCGCCGGTGTCAAGCTCGACAACCTTGCCTTCATCTTCGGGGCCCTGGGCGTCGGCATCGGCTTCGGGCTGCAGGACATCATCAACAACTTCATCTCCGGTCTGATCCTGCTCTTTGAACGTCCGATCCACATCGGTGACAACATCTCGGTGGGTGAGCTCGAAGGGGTGGTCAAACACATCGGCATTCGTTCGAGCATCATCCAGACCTACGATCGTTCGGAGGTGGTGGTACCCAACGGACGGCTTATCTCCAACGAGGTGATCAACTGGACCCTTTCCAACCAGATGCGGCGGTTGGAGATACGTGTAGGGGTGGCTTACGGCAGCGACCCCGAGGAGGTGATGGAGGTGCTGAAAGCGTGTGCGCTCCGGCATCCCGAGGTGATGAAGGACCCTCCGCCCTACGTCTGGTTCCGCGAGTTCGGCAACTCATCCATCGAGTTCCGGCTTCTTTTCTTCTATCCGCGTTTCGACGGCGGCATGCAGGTGCGCAGCGAGGTGGCAGCCTCCATTGTTCGCACCTTCCGTGAGAAAGGCATTGTGATCCCCTTCCCGCAGATGGATGTACACATCCGCGAGGCGATGGCCGGCGGCGAGTCTGTCAAAGGGTGATCTCGAGGGCCCGGCGCACCCTCTCCACCAGCAGACCGGTCTCCTCGATGCCCACCGAGAGGCGGATCAGGCCCGGCTCGGGGTAACGGTCGCCCCACACCGCCTCGATGGGCAGAAGGGTGGTCTCCACATTGCCGAGGGTAGGCAGCAGGGCGATGTTCTCCCGGACAGCTTCGATGAAACGGTCGCGCCGTGCTCTTTTTTCCGAGGGGTTCTCGCCGGCCATGTCGAAGGTGACCATTCCTCCGTAGCCTTTTCCTTCGAAGAGACGCTGTGCCTCGGCATGGGTGGGATGGCCGGGCAGGCCGGGGAAGAAGACGCGCTCCACGGCGGGATGTTCGTCGAGCAGGCGTGCCAGGGCGGCGGCGTTGTGGCAGTGGCGTTCCATCCGCAGGGTGAAGGTACGCAGCTGGTCGCCCAGCCTTGCCGCCTCGTCGGGAGCCAGGAGATGTCCCGCCAGCCTGCGGTAGCTGTTGACGGCTGCAGCCAGCTCCTCATCATGGCCCAGCACGACACCCGCCAGCAGGTTGCCATGGCCGGAGAGGTATTTCGTGGCGCTGTGCACCACCAGATCGGCGCCGTCGTCGAGGGGATGCCACAGGTAAGGCGTGGCAAAGGTGTTGTCGACCACCACACGGCAGCCGGCCTCCCTGGCCAGACGGATCACCTCACGTCCGTCGGCGACCATCAGCAGGGGGTTGGAGACCGCCTCGAAGAAAAGAAGCGACGGCCGCAGGGAGGCAAGGAGCGCCTCCAGCGCCCGCAGATCGTAACGGTCACCGGCAGGAAGAAAACGATGGACCTCGATGCCGCGGCGTCTCATCAGCACCTCGTCGGCATAGGTATGGGTACCGCCATAGATCTCACTGAAAAAGAGCAAGGGACGGGGCCGGGCAGCTTCCTGAAAGACCGATACGGCCACGTCGATGGCCCCCATGCCCGACTGGGTGAGGAAAGCCCACGAAGCCCCCTCGAGCGCGGCCAGCTGCGCCGCCACAGCCCGAACCGTAGGGTTGCCATAACGCGAGTAGATGTAATCCCCCTCGCCCAACGGGTCGCGGAGATCATCCTCAAAAGCCCGGGAGGTGGTGAGCGCATCCCGCAGATCAAAAGCCGCATCGCGATAGATGGGCACTTGCCGTGTACGGACAGATCGTTTCATCCCATTCATTTTTTTCAAAGGTAACAAATACAGAGAATGTTTCTCCCTTTTCAGGCCCGGCACGGAACCTGGCCTTTACCGGCATCGACGGGAGGTGCAACCTCTCCACCCCATAGCATGTCTTAAAGAAAGAGAACAACCACAGGAGGCCGCGGCTCTTCTTCCGCCACAGGGAACCGGCAGAAGATGTTGGAAGAATGCCCCATATTTTGCAAGTTTGCATTGAAAATTCCGGACAAAGATGAAGATCGCGATCGTGACGATGGACGGTGAGACGGTAAGCCAGCATTTCGGCCGTTCTCCCTACTACAAGATCTACACCATTGAGGATGGTGATCCGGTATCGGTAGAGATGCGTCGCCGGGGCACGGGCCATTTCGCTCCGTCGGCCGATGATGATCCGCATGTCATGGAACATCATGTGGATGAGCGGGGACACGGTTTTGATGAAGGGGCCCGGGTTCGTCACACGATGATGGCTGCCGAGCTGAGCGACTGCGACGTGCTGGTGGCGGGAGGCATGGGACGCGGTGCCTATGAGAGTTTCCGCCATGCGGGGCTGCAGGTGATCCTCACCGACCTGCTCGACATCAACGATGTGGTGAATGCCTGGGTGAACGGCACGCTGAAGAACATGGGGGAAGAACGCACCGACTGAAGATGACGGAACAAAGCAGAAGATTCAGGAGGACCTGGGCGGGACACATCATTCTCCTGTGGGCAGGATGGTGTCTGGCGGCGCAGCTGGCCGCGCAGGAGCCGGTGCTCTTCCAGCGTCTGCCTGCCGGCATCCAGCTCTCTCAGTCGACCGTCAATACCATCATCAGCGACAGCATCGGCTTCCTCTGGTTCGGCACCGAGGACGGCCTCGACAGGTACGACGGTTACCGCATCAGGGTCTACCGCAAGAGTTACGACCAGGAAGGGGGGCTGAGCAACAGTGCCATCTGGACCCTTTTCATCGACTCCCGGGGAAGCATGTGGGTAGGCACCTTCAACGGGCTGAACCTTTATGATGCCCGGCATGACCGTTTCCATGCCTTTCTTTACGACACTGCCGACGAGCACAGCCTCAGCAACAACTACATCCGGGCCCTGGCAGAGGACAATGAACATCAACTCTGGATAGGAACAGTCTGGGGGCTCAACCGTTTCGTCCCCCGCGACTCGTCCTTTGTCCGTTACCTGCACCGCCCGGGCGATCCTTCCTCACTGAGTCACAACACGATCCACGCGCTGCTGATCGACCATTTGGGCAAACTGTGGGTAGGGACCCAGGCAGCCCTGGATGTCTTCGACGACAAGACAGGCACCTTCACGAGTTACCCGCTGGTGCGGAACGGGTATATTTACCCCATTACGGCACTTCATGAGGATCACCAGGGCCGTCTGTGGGTGGGTGCTACCCGGCAGGGACTGTTCCGTTTCGACAGAAAGAGGGAGAGTTATGTAGAGGTGCCCCTGGCCGATCATTTTCCCAACGGGATGCCTGCTTTCCAGACCATTCAGGAAGACGGGGAAGGCAGGCTCTGGGTGGGGACCTCCGACGGGTTGCTGGTCTATTCGCCCGAATCAGGAAGCTCGCGTGTGTTCCGCCATGAGGCGTACAACGAGCTCTCGCTTGGCGACAACATCATCCGCAGCCTGCACATCCAGCCCAACGGGTTCATCTGGATCGGCACCACCAACAGCGGGGTGAATGTGGTGAACCCTGCCAAGAGCAGGTTCCATCATATGAAGGTGCCTTTCAGCATGGGCAGCACTTTTTCCACCAACCACATCAAGAGCTTTGAAGAGGACGGTAAGGGCACCCTCTATGTGGGTACCATGGCGGGTCTGGTATGCCTGGACCCGCACCGATACCTTTTCCGTCTTCCCGATCCCCTCTTGGCGAAAGGTATCGGCAAGCGGTCCGTGATCGCGATGGAATACTCCCGGGACGGAACCCTGTGGGCCGGCACCACGGAAGGGCTTTTTGCATTTGACCTGCAGCACAAGAGGCTGCGCACTTTTTTTAGTGACAGAACCGTCCGTAAACGATCCAGGACCCCCCAGAGTGACATTGTCCAGGCGTTGTACGAAGACCATACGGGAAAATTATGGATCGGCACCAGCAACCAGGGTCTGATCAGTTACGATCCGTCCACCGGACTTTTCATCCATCATCCCAACCATGCGAAAGACCGCCTGCCGGGACATGAACGTATCTTTGCGATCATCGAGGACGACAGGGGGAACATCTGGACGGGTACGGCAGGCAGCGGTTTGTGCGTCTATGATCCCGGTAAGGACCGGTACCGCAACATATATCGCATCCCCGGTGACACCTCCCGGTACAGTTTTCATTTCATTCTCTCGTTGCTAAAAGACCGGGAGGGTCGTATCTGGGCCGGCACATACGGTAGCGGACTGATAGCTTACGACGCCGGCAAGGACAATTTTTTGCGATACACCCGTGCCGAAGGGTTGCCGGACGATGTTATCTACGGTCTCACGGAGGACGACCGGGGACGTCTGTGGCTGAGTCACAACCGCGGTATCACCCGTCTGGATCCCCGCAACGGAGAGATCGTCAATTTCGACCGGCGGGACGGGCTTCAGGACAACGAGTTCAACTCGGGGGCTTATTTCCGGACCTCCGGTGGCACGTTTCTCTTTGGCGGCAACAACGGGTTCAACATCTTTCATCCCGACAGCATCCACCGCGACATGACCCTCCCGCGGGTGGTCTTCACCACCCTGAAGATCAGCAACCAGGAGATCCTTCCCTGCAAGGAGTATGACGGGCGTGTGATCCTCGAGGAGCCCATCGAGCTGGCTCGCACCATCCGGCTGAAACATTCCGACCGCGATGTGTACATCGAGTTCGCCGCCCTCGACTTCGCCATTCCAGGAAAGAACCAGTACCGTTACCGGCTCCTGGGAAAGGACACCAGCTGGATCGATCTGGGCAACAACAACAGTGTCCGTTTTGATCATCTGCCTCTGGGCAGTGTCACCCTCGAGGTGATGGGCTCGAACCACGACGGGGTATGGAACAGACAAGCCACCAGACTTTCATTCGTTGTGGCTCCGCCTTTTTACAAGACTTTCCTGTTCCGTCTGATCATCCTGACCACCATCCTGTTGTTGACCTATCTTCTTTATCTGATCCGCACCAGTCAGCTGCGACGCCAGAAAGAGGAACTCCAGCTCCTGATCAGGGAGAAAACACGTGAGATCACCCAGCAGCGTGACATTCTCGCTGCCAAGAACGAGGAGCTGGAGAAAATGAACAGGAAGATACGGGAGGAACGTGACAAGATGGAGAAGATGGTCCTGGCTGTGGAAGAGGCCAATCAGATGAAACTGCAGTTCTTTACCAACATCTCCCATGAGTTCCGTACCCCGTTGACGCTCATCCTCAATCTTATCGAGAAGTTCCGCACCGAGAACGAGCACTACAAACGCACGGAACGGGAGAACGATTACCGCCTGATCGAGAAGAATGCCCAGAAGCTGCTGAAACTCATTGACAAGCTGATGCATTTCCGGAAATACTCGACAGGTCAGGCCATGCTTAAGGTGCAGGTCACCGATCTGATCGCATTTCTGAAGAACCAGGCCTCCATTTTCACCAATCTGGCGGAGAAGAAAAAGATCGATTACCGTTTTGAGAGCTCTTACGAGCATCTGGAGGTATGGATGGATCCCGACCAGATGGAAGAGGTAGTGAGCAATCTGCTGTCGAACGCTTTCAAGTACACGCCTGACGGAGGGAGGATCCGCATACGGGCCGGCGAGGCTGCAGACAAGGATGTAAGGAAACTGGTGGAAGGCATGGTGGAACGGCCTGAGGAGTATGTATATTTCCTGGTGGAGGACAACGGTCCCGGCATACCGCCCGACAAGCAGGAGAAAGTGTTCGAACGCTTCTATCAGATCGGCGATGTTCCGGGCAACCGCGGTGCCGGCATCGGCATCGGGCTGCATCTGAGCCGGCGGATCGTGGAACTGCATCAGGGAAAGATCTATGTAAAGAGCACGCCGGGTCACGGAGCCACTTTCGTGGTGCTCCTTCGCAAAGGGCAGGATCATCTTGCCGAAGCCGCCGAGATGCGGGATGAGGCGTATGTGCCCGGAGCACCTCCGGCCGTGGAACCGGAGGAGAGCCCGGATCACGAAGAAGAACAGCCCCGGAAAACGCAGGTCTTCGAAAAGCTGATGCGGGAAAAGCTGCCGGAGATCCTGGTGATAGAGGACAACAAGGATCTGCGCAGTTTCATCGTCAAGGGGCTGGAAGAAGAGTACAATGTCCTGGAGGCCGAGACGGGGGAGGAAGCGCTGCGCATCATCGACGGGTCCAACCCGGAGATCATCATCTGCGATGTTCTTTTGCCCGGTGAGCTGAACGGCTTCGAGGTCACGGCCCAGATCAAGAACAACCTGGCCACCAGCCACATCCCCGTGATCATGCTCACGGCCCTCAACAGCCAGGACCAGAAACTGCTGGGGCTCGAGAAAGGGGCAGATCTATACATCACCAAGCCTTTTGCTTTTCGCGAGCTAAAGGCCCACATCCGCAGTCTGCTGCAGCTGCGAGAGTCGATAAAGAAGAAATTCCGCGACTACACCTTCTGGGCCGAACGCGAACTGGAGATCACCAGCAGCGATGAGAGCTTCATCCAGCGGGTCATCCGCATCGTGGAGACCAATATGTCGGACCCCAACTTTGATGTCAACGCCCTGAGCGAAGCCGTGAACATGAGCCAGACCCGTCTCTACCGCAAGCTCAAAGCCCTGACAGGCATGACCATCAAAGAGTTCATCCAGGGGCTGCGCATCCGCCGTGCCGCAGCCCTCCTGCTGTCGAGCGAGGATATGAACATCTCGGAAGTGGCTTACGAGATCGGGTTCAACGATCCCAACTATTTCGGAAAAGTGTTCAAATCGGTATACGGAATGTCTCCCTCTGAATACATCAAGAAACACAGCTGAAAAATTTCTCCTTCTTTCATTGAAAATTTACCTCTCTTTTTGCCGGGGTTCCTTGAATGGATCAAAAATGCTCTTTGCCCTCTTCGGCAGGATGGCGAACTTTGCTTACGGATAATGTGAAGATGGCCCACAACGTTCGCGACAAGATCCATAACAAAAGGTTTTCGGGAGTGGTCTCACTGCTTCTGATGGTCATTATCATGCTGCTGATGATCTTTCTACTTTTCCATTTTTGAGGGGGAAACATTTCTTGTCACGGCAGCAGAAAGTCTTACCTTTGCATTCATTGAAACATTGTCCTGTCGGATCAAAGAGGCGCCTGATGAAAAAAGGTTGGTATTTTCTTTTCGCATTTTCATTTCTGTACATTTCGGCATACAGCCAGGAAGGCACGGACCACTGGGAGACCGTTTTTTACGCTGACACGTTGTTCCGTTACAGTACTTCGAACGAGGGTGAGCCTCCCTCCAACTGGCGGGAAACCTCTTTTGACGACAGCGGGTGGAAGGAAGGTCGCGGGGGTATCGGTTACGGTGACAACGACGACCGGACGGTGATCGAACAATGCAACGCGCTGTATTACAGGACCACGTTCGTGATCCTCGACACTTCGGTGATCACGGGAGCTACCCTGGACATTGATTACGACGATGCTTTCGTGGCATACCTCAACGGTGTGGAGATCGCACGGTCGGGAGGGCTTTCCTCTCCTTATCCGGCGTGGGACGAGATCTCCACTCTGAACCATGAGGCGCATATGTATTCCGGCGGCAAGCCGGAGCAGTTCTTCGTCCCGCGCGATAAACTGCTGCAGGTGATGAACAACGGCATCAATCTGCTGGCCATCGAGGTCCACAACAGTTCCACCACCTCGTCGGACATGTCGTCACTCACCTGGTTCTCGGTAGGGCTTTCGGTGAGCGGCAGCTATTACCTGCCTACTCCCTCGTGGTTCACCGAACCCTTTTATTACAAAGGCTCCACCCTTCCCCTCATCAAGATCAACACTTACGGACAGACGATCCCGGACGAACCGAAGATCGATGCATGGATGGAGATCATTGACAACGGTCCGGGAGCTTTCAACAGCATCCATGATTCGGCCAACGTATACAACGGCCACATCGGCATCGAGGTACGGGGCGCCAGTTCTTCCCATTATCCGCAGAAACCCTACAGTCTGGAGACACGCGACTCTCTGGGCAACAACCTCAATGTGCCCCTGCTGGGGATGCCGGCGGAGAACGACTGGCTCCTCATCTCGCATTACAACGAGAAGACTTTCATGAGAAATCCCTTGTCGTTCAATATGTTCAGAGAGATGGGCCATTACGCTGTCCGCTTCCGGCTGGTGGATGTGGTGATCAACGACAACTATGAAGGGATCTACCTCTTCTGTGAAAAGGTGAAACGCGACAAGAACCGCATCAACATCAAAAAACTCACGCCGGATGACAACAGTGGCATCGACGTGACGGGAGGATACATCTTCAAGACCGACTATGCCCACAGTTACGACAGCTGGCTGTCGGCATATTCTCCCATCGATCATCCGGATTATGAGACCCGTTTCGTTTACTATTATCCGAAATATTACCTCATCACCGATGCCCAGAAAGCTTATCTCCAGGAATACGTCGATCAGTTCCAGGCATTGTTGCATCAGGATGATTTTGCCCGATATTTCCGCAACTACATTGATGTGAAGTCGTTCATCGACTATTTCATCGTCAGTGAGGTATCGCGAAATATTGACGGTTACAAGAAGAGCCGCTACTACTACAAGGACCGTGCGGACGTGGACAACCGTCTGCATGCAGGTCCCGTATGGGACTTTGACTGGGCATGGAAGAACATTCACGACTGTTCTTTTCTGGCCAACACCTATGGTGCGGGCTGGGCTTACAAGACCAACGACTGCCGTCGTACCTACACGCCCGGATGGTATGTCCGGATGCTGCAGGATCCCACCTTTGCGGATGAGGTGAACTGCCGTTATTTTGATCTTCGTCGGACAATCCTGTCGCTGGACCATCTGTATGCGTTCATGGACTCCATCTACGACGTGGTAAAAGATCCACAGAAGAACCATTTCAAGCGGTGGCAGATCCTCGGGGTACGCACCGGTGCTCCCGAGATCGAGCCGCCTGCCGACACGTGGGAAGAGGAGGTACAACGTCTGAAGAACTGGATCCGTATCCGTCTGGAATGGCTGGACCAGAACATGGTAGGCGATCATGACCACTGCACGACCCTGCGACCTTATCCGCAAGAAGGGGAGACAGCCCTGCGCATCTTCCCCAATCCTGCTGACGACCATTTCTATGTAGAGGCCTTATCACCTGTCACGCACATCGAGATCTATGATCTTTCCGGAAGGAAAGTGCTCAGTATCGACCGTTCCGGCGAACATTCCGTTGAAGTGAGTACCGTTTCCCTCAAAAAAGGTGCTTATCTCGTAAGGGTATCCTTCGAGGAAGGTGTGTCAAGGATAAAGAAACTGATGATCCGCTGATGAAGGATATTTCTCCGGGCAGGCCGGACCATGGACAGCCACGACGGATGATGGCTCCGTGCTTTTCAGGGGGCTGCTGGCTCGCTGTTTTTTTCCTGTTCACTTTCCTCACTTCTTCGGGACAACCTCCCATACTCAGCGAGGTGCTTCCCTCCAACCATACGGTGAACATGGATGCCGACCTGTATGCTTTTTCCGACTGGATCGAGCTCCACAATCCTTACGCCCGAAAGATCGACCTGAACCGTTACGGTCTTTCCCGCGTGCGGGACATCACTGCCCGTTGGCGTTTTCCCTACGGCACCACTCTGGCTCCGGGAGGTTTCCTGGTGGTGTGGGCCGACAGCACCGGCATGCGGGGCCTGGCCCTGCACACCTCTTTCCGCCTGGCACGGGAAGGTGGGACCGTCTACCTGTGGGAGGACAACCTTATCATCGACAGTTTGGTCTATCCCGCCGTGATGCCCGATATATCTTTCGGCCGTACCGGCAGCGGGGAGACTTTCGCTTTTTTTCCCCACCCCACCCCGGGAGCTCCCAATACCGGTGAAAGTGTCCGCTGGCTTCTCCCTTCCCAGGCACCGAAGGTCTCCCTTGAAGGAGGTTTTTACGAAGGAGCTGTGGACATATATCTTATCGGAGAAACGACGGGCAGCGTGATCCGCTACACGCTGGACGGTTCCGAACCCGACGGCTCCTCCCCTCTCTATTCAGGGAAGCTGCATCTCACGTCCACCACGGTACTGCGGGCGGCAGCCTGGGAACAGGGAAGAGTGCGCAGCCGTGTGATCACCCGCAACTACTTCATCGGCGAGGATATCGCCCTGCCCGTGATCTCCATCGCCATGGACCCCGAGTATTTCTGGGACGATTCGCTGGGGTTCTATGTCGAGGGCACCAACGGCCTCACAGGCTGGGAAAGCGGCCACGGCCCCTCCCCGAAAAGCAACTTCAACCGCGACTGGAAGCGTCCGATGAATGTGACCTTCTTTGACGAGAAACACCGGTATGCTTTTTCGGCCGACGGACAGGTAAAGGTATACGGCGGATGGACCCGCAGCGCCGTGATCAAGTCGCTGGCTCTTTACACCTATGAACCCATTGATTACAAATTGTTTCCCGAACGGACGGAAACCCGTTACACCTCGTTCATCCTACGCAACGGCGGCAACAACTGGGCCCGTTCCCGTCTCAACGATGCCGTGCTGCAGAGCCTGGCCATCAACCAGGCGGATGTCGACCTGCAGGCCAACCGGCCGGCCGTTCTCTTCATCAACGGGGAGTTCTGGGGTGTCATGAACATCCGTGAGAAGATCAATCCCGATTATGTCCGCACCCACTACGGCATCGATCAGGACAGCATCGACTACATCGAGTCGTACCGTACCCTCAAAGCCGGCGATTGGGATCATTTCCGGAAGATGGAACTTTTCCTGGCAACCCATGATCTGAGCGATCCGGCCCATTATGCCACTTTTTCCACGATGGTGGATGTACAGGAGATGCTGAACTATTTCATGGTGGGCATTTACTCGGGACATGGCGACTGGATCTACAATAACAACAACAACCTGCGTCTCTGGCGTCCCCGCCGGGAGAATGGCCGGTGGCGGTGGTTGCTGTACGACTGCGACGGTGCTTTTTCAAGGACTACGGGTCTGGGGATCCAGGCTGCCCGCGAGGCCAGCGACATCCTCGATGCCGTATTGCACAACGCGTATGCCCGTGACTACTTTGTCGGTACCTTCACCGCACTCCTCAACTACTCCTTCGCTCCGGAACGGGCCCTCCGAATGATCGACAGCCTGAAGCATCTGTACGACCACGACATGCCCCGCCATATCGCCAAGTGGCGCAACACGGACGAAGAGGGCGATCCAGCCTGGTGGAAAGATCCCAATAGTCCGCGTTACATCCAGGGTCAGGATGGTTACGGGGGACCTTGTCTTGAGGATGTTTCCCAGTGGGAACAATATTTCAGCACGATGCGTACGTCGGCTGCCCAACGCGCTCCGGCCTTGTTGCGTGAACTGCAGGAAATGTTCGGCCTGGGCGAAGCGCGAAAGGTACAGCTGTCAGTCATGCCGTCTGAGGGAGGGGTGATAACCGTCAACGGGATCACCCTGGAGAGCCGCGTGCAGCATGCCACCTGGTACGATGGCCATCGTCTTCGCCTCAGGGCCGAAGCACGTCACGGCTATCGTTTCGTGGGGTGGTACAAGGCTGAGCCTGCGGTCGACCCTCTCATTGCCAAAGGTACCACATGGCTTTATCTCGACGACGGCAGCGACCAGGGCACCTCCTGGCAGGATCCCGGCTTCGACGACAGCAACTGGAAAAGCGGTCAGGCCCAACTGGGTTACGGCGACGGCGACGAGGCCACGGTCATCAGCTACGGTCCCGATGGCGGGAACAAATACATCACCACCTGGTTCCGCAAGCATTTCCGGGTGAGCGCCCCGCTTCCCGCCGGCTATCTGCGTCTCGAGATGCTCTGCGACGATGCCGCCATCGTCTACCTCAACGGCCGTGAAGTACTGCGGTACAACCTGCCCACAGGGACCGTAACCTACCGTACCACGGCCCTCTCGGCAGTCTATGGAGAAGCGGAACAGCGTTACACCGCTTATTACATACCGGCATCCCTGCTGCATGAAGGGGAGAACATCCTGGCCGTGGAGGTCCATCAGGTGAGTGCCGTAAGCTCCGATCTCAGTTTCGACCTCACCCTGGGAAAGGAAAAGATGGATGTGGGGGAGACACCTGTGAGCACTCTTCCACAGTGGACAGTGACCGTGAGCGGCGACACCACGCTCGTGGCCCTGTTCGACACCCTCCACGAAGAGAACACACTGTTCCTCAACGAGATCATGCCACGCAACCATCACTATCCCACCTCCTCTCCCACCGTCTTCAAGGACTGGATCGAGCTATATAACAGTGGTCAGGAGGCGGTCTCGCTGGCATCACTGTACCTGAGCAATGATCCCGGCAACCCGGGGATGTGTCCATATCGCCTTGTCGTCCCGGGCGATGACGAGCTGGCACCGGGAGGCTGTCTCACCCTGTGGGCAGACAACAGCGAGAGGCCATACGGCAGGCATCTCAACTTCCGTTTGCGAGGCCAGGGAGGGGTGATCTATCTGTACCGGCGTCAGGCCGGGGAGATGGTGTTGCTCGACTCGCTGGTGTACGGGCCTGTCCCCACCGACATGGCGCTGGCACGAGACGGGGATGCCCCCGGCACATGGCGACTGACCGATTTTCCCACGCCCGGCCGGAGCAACAGGATCGGCTTCCGCGAAAGGGTCCAGGGCATACGCATCAACGAGATCCATGTGGAAGAAGACCCCCGTAAGAACGACTGGGTAGAACTGTACAACGAGAACGATGTGGCCGTGGACGCAGGCGGACTGTTCCTGACCACCGACCTGGACCGTCCCACCCTTTACCGTCTCCCTCCCAACCGTCCCTGGCAGACGGTCATTCCGCCCAAAGGATATCTGGTGATCAACAACCTGCAGATACGTCAAGGAAAAGAGATATTGCTGCCTTTTGATCTTGATCCGCGGGGCGGAGCGGTGGGGCTCTCCTGCTGGGAGGGGGACCGCAGCGTCTACCTTGACTACCAACGGTATGGTGTTGTGACGAACACCGTCACGGCCGGCCGTTATCCCGACGGAGAAGGCTCATGGCAAGTACTGGGCACCCCCACACCGGGCAGCACCAACATGGTCACCTACAGGAACAACGAACTGCAGGACAAGGACTGGAAGATCTTCCCTAATCCTTCGGATGGTCTTTTTCACCTCCTCCACGAAACCACCTCTCCATCAGAAAAAGTGATCGTACGTGTCTTCACCTTGACCGGCAGTATTGTACTCCTCGAGGAGAAAGATCTCACCTCATCCTTTCAACTGGATCTCCGTCCTCTGGGTTCCGGCGCTTATCTGCTGGAGGTCAAAGGTAATAGACTGTATCTCCGAAGAAAGCTCATGATCCGTTGAGTGCGGCGTCCAAAGTTATCCTCAATTTTTCCTCAACGTTTCCGGGATTGGGAAAGGTTCCTATCTTTGCCCTGTGGAATGAGCCGTTGGGACGAAGGGATCTGTGAGGTATTTCAAACCCTTTTCTGTATGAGCTTCTGGTCACGTAGTTCCATGTCACTCTTCCTTCTGTTCTTTCCCTTATACTTGCAGGGGGCCGAAGGAGACACCACTGCCTTCCGCCGGGGAGGAGCTCCCATCATCACCATTTTTTCCAATTTCCACAACGAGTTTACGCCAGAAGGACAGGGTCGTACGGGTTTTGCTCTCACACGTGTTTACCTGGGGTACCGTTACGACCTGCATCCTCATTTCACCACGGTGGTGAAGCTGGACATCGGCAGTCCCGACGATCTGGGCATCACCTCCAGCATCCGGCGGTATGCCTATTTCAAGAATGCTTATCTGGAATATCACACGGGAGGTTTCAGCTGGTCGTTCGGGCTGGTAAACACGGTGATGTTCAAGCTTTCCGAGAAATACTGGGGACACCGGTACATTGCCAAGTCTTTCATGGATGCATACCATTTCGGTCCTTCGGCCGATCTGGGGATGGTTCTTTCCTACCGTTTCCGCCCCACCCTGGAGGCGGATCTTTCGATGCTCAACGGTGAGGGGTACACGCGGCTCCAGGTGGACAGCACTTTCAAATATGCTGTCGGCATCACGTGGCAGGCCGGCGAGCGCTGGGTGGTTCGGGCTTATGCCGATCTTTACCACCGGGCTTTCTCCCGTTCGGTAGTCTCCCTTTTTACCGGTTATCGCAGCGATCATCTCACTGCCGGCTGGGAGATCGATCATTACTTCAATGCGGGCCCTGCCCGCCTCGACGACAAATGGGGTGCCTCCTTCTCTTTTTCCTGGAAACTGCCTTATGATCTGCAATATTTCCTGCGTCTGGATCATATCAATGACGGCACACGTGACCGTAAGGAGGTGTGGGATCCGCTCTCACCGGCCACGGGTCTGATCACGGGCATGCAGTACAGCCCGGTGCGAGGTGTCAGCCTGGCACTCACCTGGCGTCATCTGACCCCCGTCACCATCCGTCGCCCTTCCACCAACTGGCTGTTCATCAACCTGATGATCAAGATCTGAACTTCTTCTTTCCCGAAATCTAAAATCTGTTCGCCGGCACCAGGATAA
>Ga0256914_1000595_pt1 | contig 35327 bp, 26 predicted proteins | sample HulkmetaG_FD_191571 | JGI IMG/M metagenome (GOLD analysis project Ga0256914, IMG submission 191571) | Hydrothermal chimney microbial communities from Main Endeavour vent field at the Juan de Fuca Ridge, Pacific Ocean - Hulk | ecosystem: Environmental > Aquatic > Marine > Hydrothermal vents ... | reverse complement strand
GGCCTTCATAACCGTATCCGGCCCGGCCAGCAGGTCCGCATCCCGCTTGCCCCTTCGGTTCGGCCCTCTGCCACCCTCCCCGTTGCTGGCCCCGGACCTTCCCCCGACAGTGCCGCGACAGCCTCCACATTCGTATCCGCTTTCCCATGTGATACTCCTGTGGTGATGGGGGAATCGCGGTCATGGAAGATCGCCTTGCTGATGCCTCTCTATTTGCGGGAAAATGCCCAACGAAGCTATGTCGATTCCAGTCGTATCGACCCCGTTACTGGCAAACGCATCAAAAAGATTATCTACCGGGATCCCAACTGGATCTTTCCTCCCACCAAAGCATTGTTGCCCTATTACGAAGGTGTGGTGGTGGCACTGGATACCCTCGGAAAACTGGGCTACCGGGCTGAGATCTCGATCTTCGACACGGAAAAGGACCTGTCGGTGGTCGACTCCATCCTGAGGAGCGGAGCTCTCGACAGCATGGACTTGGTGATCGGTCCTGTTTATCCGTCGTTGCTCAGCTTGGTATCTGAGTATTTGCGGGAGAAAGGGGTCCCTCTCATATCTCCCCTTTCCAGGTCAAGTGATTTCCTGAGATTCAACCCCTATGCTTTTCAGTGTCGTCCTTCACGCGACCTCGAAGATCACTACGTCTCCTCTTTCCTGGCTTCCGGTACGGAAAAGAACATCGTGATCATCCATGCCGACGACTCCCTTTCATGCCAGCGCTATGAAAGGGCCAAAAACTATATTTTTCAGTATCTGCCCCCTTTCATCCGTTCCGAGGATCTGGTGGTCAGGGAGGTAATGGTCCCCAATGTCATTGCCCCCCACGATACGATGAACAACATCCGGCTTTCCCTGGAGAAATACAGGGACAACCTGGTTTGGGTCCTTTCGGATGAGGAAGGTTTTGTGAGCGAGGTCGTGGCACGCCTCAACACTTACAGCGAAGAGTATCCCATCCATCTGGTGGGTAACTCCACCTGGCGTTATTTTCGCAATCTGGAACTGGAATTCTTCTATAAGATGAACCTGCGTCTGTTCACCACGGGCCGGGTGCAGATGGATGCGGAAAAGGAAAAGGGCGTGATCAGGATCTTCCGTCGTTATTTCGGTACCGACCCGGATGAGATGAGCTTTGCATGGTACGGCTACGACGAGATGGTCTATTTTCTCTCCCTGCTCCGCAAATATGGTAAAGCCTTCGAAGAATGTACCGGCTACTTCGACACGTCCCTCGGAGTGCGTACTTTCCGTTTCCGGAGAACCGGCTGGTTCAGTGGTTTCATGAACACCTCGATGGAGATGCTGGAATACAGGGAAGATTATACCATACAAAAGGTACCCTATCCGCTTCCCGGAGTCTTGGAATGAGGTGACTACGTTTTTTTTTGCATGAAGAAAAAGGTTCGTTTTGGCATCCTGGGTACGGCGATCATTGCACGCGAGAGCATGATCGCAGCTCTGCATGCCTCATCTTTGTGTGAGCCGGTCGCACTGGCTTCCCGTGACCCTGAAAAAGCCCGGGAATGGGCAAGCAGAACAGATGTGCCGAAGTATTACAGCTCTTACGAAAAACTGTTGGAAGATCCGCAGGTGGAGGCTGTGTATATCCCGCTGCCCAACCATCTCCACCTGCCCTGGACCCTGAAAGCCCTGAAGGCCGGCAAGCACGTGCTTTGTGAGAAACCCCTCACCACCCACGTCGAGGAAGCGCTTCTTTTGCTGGAAGAGTTGTCCCTCCATCCCGGCCTCAAGGTCATGGAAGGCGGTATGTACCGCTTCCATCCCCAGTGGCAGACCGCCAGAAAAATGGTGCTCGAAGGGAGCCTGGGAAAGCTCAGAAATGTTGTTTCCCTCTTTGCTTTCTACGACGATGATCCCCGTTCCATCGTGAACAGAAAAGATTACGGCGGCGGCGCCCTGCTGGATATCGGGTATTACAACGTTTCCCTGGCACGTTTTCTTTTTGACGAAGAGCCGCTTTCTGTGATGGGCGAGGTCTCTTACGATGCCTCGTCGGGCATAGATATCACCTCAACAGGGGTGATGCGCTTCACAGGAGGAACTTCGGCCTTCACTTGCAGTATCAGGATGAATGATGAACAACATGTCCGCATCCTAGGTGAGAAAGGGACCCTGGTGATGGAACGTCCTTTCAATCCCTCTCCTGATCAGGTCCAGCAGCTCTTACTGATCACCTCGGAAGGAAACAGGGAGATCCGGATTCCCCCGGCAGATCAATATGCACGGATGGCCGACGCTTTTGCCCGGGCCATCCTGGAAAACAAACCTGTGCCCCTCCCCCTCGAAGATGCCGTCAATAACCTGAGGGTCCTCGCGGCAGTCCCGGAAAGCGCAAAAGAAGGGAAAAGGATACTGTTGAGATAAAAAAAAGGTCAACTGCTTGACCTTTTTGACCGACTGACTGACTACTAACTTAAACTTTCATCTTTTTGTACGTCGGAAGGAAATAAAAGTTTCTGTTTTTCCGGATTTTTTTTTGTCACGCAACAGACCGGTTCTCAGGTGTTGAGGGTTCTGGTCAGGGCCTCAAGGAAGCCCGTGACATCTTCTTCGGTAGTGTCCCAGGAGGTCATCCACCGTACGGCAGGGAGTTCTTCATCGAAAAGATAGAAGAAATATTCTTCCTGAAGCGGCTGTATTTTTTCTCTGGGGATCTTGGCAAAAATGCCGTTGGCCTCAACGGGATGAAGCAGGGTGACATTTCCGGTCTTACCAATGCCTGTAGCCAGTTTTTTTGCCATTCTGTTGGCATGACGGGCATTCTGCAGCCAGAGATCATCTTCCAGATAGGCCAGGAACTGGGCGGCAATATAGCGCATCTTGGAAGCCAGTTGCATCCCCTGTTTCCGGATGTATTTCATGTTCACGGAGAGCCGGCGGTTGAGAAGAATGATCGCCTCTCCGTACATCATCCCGTTCTTCGTACCGCCAAAAGAGAGCATATCGACCCCTGTGTCCGTGATCATCTCGCTGAGCGACACGTTGAGCGCAGCCGCGGCATTGGCAATGCGGGCCCCGTCCACATGGAGGTACATCCCGTGCCGGTGGACCAGTTCTGCCAGCTGGGTGATCTCTTCAGGCGTGTATACCGTCCCCCGTTCGGTGGTCTGGCTGATGCTGAGCACCTTGGGCTGGGCATGATGCTCAAAACCAAAACCCACCAGTTCCTTCCGGACGATCTCCGGCGTCAGCTTGCCGTGATGGTGCGGCAAAGGGATCACCTTGCTGCCGGTGAACCGCTCGGGAGCACCGCATTCATCCTCATGAAGATGGGCCGTGGAAGCACAAAGGACCGACTCCCAGGGATGCAGGGCCGCAGCCAGCGACAATACATTGGCCCCCGTACCCGTGAAAACAAAATACACTTCAGCCTCTTGACCGAACAACGATGCTATCTTCTTCACAGCCTCCTCCGTCCAGGGATCATCTCCGTAACCGATCGCATGCCCCGTGTTCACACGTCCCAATGCCTCCAGAATGCGGGGATGAACCGCCGCATTGTTGTCACTCGCAAACCCCCTTGGATGTTTCCCGTAACCCATCACCATTATTTTTTGCGGATATTCTTTGTTTTCTGTGATTTTTTTTAATTTTATACCACTAACATTCCTTCCCTCTCAGCAAATGTAGATATTTTCCGGAATGACTTCGCAAAAAGGAGGGCGAAGGAGGAGAAAGGATTTTTTTGATCATGGACAAGGAAAAGGAAAACATAAAAAAGGAGATCATCCGGCTTTGCCTGGAAAAACAGGAACAGGTGGTCAACACGGCACGCCTGGCTGTCGAGGAGGTACAGGAAAGTGCCAATGAAGATGACCAGACCAGGGATCTGTACGATCCTTACCGCATCCAGTTGCTCAGCAAGCGTGACCTTCTGGCGGCTCAGTACGAGAAAGCCCTTCAGGAAAAACAGGTGCTCGAGAAACTGGCCACCCTCAAAAGCCGGGACCATATCGATGTGGGATCGGCCGTGATCACCGATAAACAAAGGTTGTTCGTCTCCATTGGCCTCGGGAAATTCGAATGCTGCGGGGAAACATGGTACGCCATCTCCCCCAAAGTGCCCCTTTTTGAGAAGATGAGAGGCCTTAAAAAGGGAGATACATATGAGTTCAACGGTCAGAAGTTCACCATCCTTGACGTGTTCTGAACGCTCTGACAAAAAATCAGGGGAGACTTGTTGCCGGTCAGGATTTTTTTTATTTTAGCGACGGAAATGAAAAGAAACGAACGGACATATGAATGGTGGTGGCGTTCCCGTACGAGGGGAGGGTAACCGGTATGTCCGAGTGAACAAGACGATCCTGCGGGGCATGAGGGTTACCATCATGCCCCGTTTTTTTATTGATGTTTTAACCTATAAAAATTTTACGTAACATGACCAAAAGAACCAAGATCTTGCTGGATGAATCTGAAATGCCGCGGCAATGGTACAACCTGGCGGCCGATCTTCCCAAACCTCCGCCACCGCCGTTGGGACCTGACGGAAAACCGTTGTCTCCCGAACAGCTGTCGGCAGTTTTTCCGATGAACCTGATCGAGCAGGAGATGACCCCCCAGCGCTGGGTCGATATCCCTGAAGAGGTGCTGGAGATGCTGGTGCGCTGGAGACCCTCCCCGCTGCACCGTGCTTATGCCCTCGAAAAGGTGCTCGATACCCCTGCCAGGATCTATTACAAGAATGAGAGTGTCTCCCCTGCCGGCAGCCATAAACCCAACACCGCCGTGGCCCAGGCCTATTACAACAAGGTGGCAGGGGTGAAGAAGATCACCACCGAGACCGGTGCCGGCCAGTGGGGCAGCGCACTCGCTTTTGCCTGCTCGCTCGTCGGCCTCGAGGCCAAGGTCTATATGGTTCGCATCAGCTTCGACCAGAAACCTTTCCGAAAAATGATGATGCAGACCTGGGGAGCTACCTGCGTGGCCAGCCCCAGCAACGAAACCCAGGCCGGCAGGGCGGTGCTGGAAAAAGACCCCGACACCCCCGGCAGCCTCGGCATCGCCATCAGCGAAGCCGTCGAAGAGGCCGTGACCGACAAAAGCGGAAAGACCAAATACTCCCTCGGCAGCGTCCTCAACCATGTGTTGCTCCATCAGACCGTGATCGGCCTGGAAACCAAAAAACAGCTGCAAAAAGCCGGCGAGAAAAAGCCGGACGTGGTGATCGGATGTGTGGGGGGCGGAAGCAACTTCGCCGGTCTTGCTTTCCCCTTCATCCACGACAAGATCCACGGCGATGAGATTGAGATCATCCCTGTAGAACCGGCTTCCTGCCCGACACTCACCAAAGCTCCCTATCATTACGATTTTGGTGACAATGCAGGCCTAACCCCCTTGCTGGCCATGCATACGCTGGGACATGGATTCATCCCGCCGCCCATCCATGCCGGCGGCCTCCGTTATCACGGCATGGCCCCTCTGGTCAGCCACGCCGTCAACCTGGGCCTGGCCAGCCCGGTGGCACTCCACCAGCTCGAATGCTATGAGGCAGCTATGCTTTTTGCCCGTACCGAAGGGATCATCCCGGCACCCGAAACAAGCCACGCCATAGCCCAGACCATCCGGGAGGCCAAAAAAGCTAAAGAAGAAGGTAAGGAAAAGGTCATCGTCTTCAACTTCAGCGGTCATGGCCTCATGGACCTCGTGGGTTACGACAACTACATCCACGGAAGACTCCATGATTATGCCCTCAGCGAAGAGGAACTGGAAAAGTTCACTGCCGACCTCAAAAAGTTCCCTTCGCCGCAGGTCTGAAATAACGTATGAAGTACCCCATGAAAAGGTTTTTCCCGGCCTCCGCGCCGGGAAAAACTTTTTTTTTAACTTTACCTGACCTAAACCATTGCACACCATGGCACGTAACGGCATCGACCTCTCCCGCGTACTGGTGCTCACCGTCAATCCTAGACCGGATTATACCAAGATCGCAGTGTACCGTCTTGAGAAGGTCATCTTTCTCAAAATGATACGGCACCCCCAGGATGAGCTGGCACGTTTCCCCCATATCCTGGATCAGGAAGAATACCGTGTGAAGGAGATCCTCCATGCCCTTGAAGAGAACGAGATCCCCTTTGATGACATCATCATGGTTCTGGGCAGGGGAGGTCTGATACGTCCCGTGCGGTCGGGCTTGTATGAGGTCAATGAGAAGATGAAACGGGATCTGCGTAACTTCAACGAACTGGTGGAGGATGTGGTCAACCTGGGAGGGCTCATAGCGGACAACCTGGCCGGACATTTTCCCCATGCCAGAGCATACATTGCCGATCCCGTGGTGGTGGATGAGTTCGAGGAGATCGCCCGCATCTCCGGGCATCCCGATTTTGAGCGCAAGTCGATCTTCCACGCTCTGAACCAGAAATATGTCGCCAGGATGTATGCCCGGAGCATTGGGAGAAAATATGAGGAGATGAACCTGATCGTAGTGAACCTTGGAGGAGGGATCACCGTAGGGATGCATCATCACGGCAAGGTCGTCGATGCTACGTATGGCTACGATGGGGACGGCCCCTTCTCGGCCATCGGAAGCGGTTCGCTTCCCGTGGGGGATGTCATCCGTGCCGCTTTCAGCGGAAAATATACACTGGAGGAGATGCTCTCCATGGTCAGAGGAAAGGGCGGCATGGTAGCCTACCTCGGAACACGGAACGGATACGAGGCAGAAAAACTGGCGGAAGCCGGCGACCACCGCGCCCTGTTCATCTTTGAAGCCATGGCTTACCAGGTGGCCAAGGAGGTGGGGGCCATGTACATGACCATCACCGAGGATGTGGATGCCATCCTCGTCACTGGCCCCATGGCCAACAGCCAGTTCCTCATGAAAGCTCTCATGCGGAGACTGCCCAAGGTGGCTGATGTCCATGTCTATCCCGGTGATGACGAACTCGAAGGCCTGGCTTATTACGCCTATCTCTATCTCAAAGGAGAGATCGACCTGCAGGTGTATGATCCCGAAAAGTGAGGTCCCCGAACATGCCAAGAAAACATCTTCTTCTCTCATTCGTTCTGTTCCTTCTTCTGCTTCCCACGGGAAAAGCACAGGAAACGGAATGCCCCTGCACCCGGACAGGCGATCTGCCCCCGCCTGATGATGGCAAGGTATACATCAGCATTTTCAGAGACTCTGTACCTGCCGGAGGAGACAAATTCGATCCTGTGGAAGTGCGGATCCTGGATACCGTGATCCTCTCGGTACATCGCGCGGGAAGAGAGGTACCCCCCGAAGAATATGAGGAACTGGTCCCTCATCTCTTTGATCTCTTGCTACAGAAAAAAAAACTGAAAGCCCGCCTCTCCGCTTCCGCGGCTGAACAAAGAGACCTCCTGAAAGCTCTCGATTCTCTGGAACATGCGCCTGTACTCCTTGGAGAGATCTCCGTGGGCCTTGACGAAGTACGCAACGGGAACTATTTGCGCATGCTCGCCGACATGTTGACAGAGATCCCTGCTGAGGATACCGTCCCCCGACAACAGGAGCCAGATTTCGAACAACTGAAGAAATGGCAGGAAAAAGCCGAAAGGATCCTGTATGAACGCCAGACGGAGATCGAAAGCCTACAGGAAAAGATCGAACAGTTGCAGGATGAAGTGGAAAGTACACGTTCCGCCCTCGAAGAGATCCAACAGAATTTTACTTTTGAACCCTACCAGCCTGAAAAATCCGAGCAAAAAGCCACACCCAAAGGCACCAAGAAGAAAAAAAGAAGAAAAAGGCTTTTCCGATCCCGTTCCTGAACGTACGGAGAAACCGGACACCGTAAAGATTTTTCTTATCTTTAAGGCGGATAACAGGAGGATGATGAAGTGGACACGTAAGATCGCGGCAGGTTTCGTGGGGATTGCATTGCTGGTGTTCATCCTTCCGGGACTCTTTACACCAAAGATCACTTTCACCACCGATACCACCGTTCGTAAACCGCTGAGCTCGGTTTACATCACCATGGGAGATCCCTCCCGTCTGGCCCGCTGGATGAACGGTTTTGAGAAGATCGAACACGTCCGGGGCATGCCTTTCTGTGAGGGCAGCACCTACCGGATGACCCTTAACCTGAAGGGCAGGAATGTCAAAGTAATGGAAGAGATCATCAGAATAACCTGGAAAAAAAGGCTGACAATGAAAATGTCCCTTGAGAATATGGACATGACGGCTGATCTGATCTTTTTTCAGATAGATGAGAGTACGGTGATCAAGGGCACCTATGACCTTCGTGGCAGGACCTGGTGGATGAGGTTGTTGTTGCCTTGGATGAAGCCGGTCATTCGCCGCGACATCGAACGACAGCTCGACGACTTCAGGGAGATGATGGAAAAAAAATCCGCTTAACCAATCCTTATTGACCATATGGCACAGATCGTAGTTTTAGGAGCGGGGATCTCCGGGCACACTGCTGCTGCATTCATTCGCAAAAAGCTGGGAAAACAGCACAGTGTGGTGGTGGTGAGCCCGAACAGCAAGTACCAATGGGTCCCTTCCAACATCTGGGTGGGGATAGGAAAAATGAAACCTTCTCAGGTGACTTTCGAACTCCGGAAAGTGTACCGTCGTTGGAAAATCGACTTCAGACAGGCACTGGCCGAATCGATCCACCCCGAAGGCGAAGGCAGGGAAAGCCGGCCCTTTGTGCGTATCCGCTATACAGAGCCCGGGAAGGAGGGCCAGACAGATGAGGTCCCGTACGACTACCTGGTGAACGCAACGGGGCCCCGCCTCAACTTCGCAGCCACAGAAGGCCTGGATCCCGTCCGCCGTACCGTCTCCATATGTACCTACCAGCATGCCGAACATGCCTGGGAAAAACTCCAGGAAGTGTTCAGGAAAATGGAAAAAGGTGAAAAACAGAAGATCGTGATCGGTACCGGCCATCCTCTGGCCACCTGCCAGGGAGCGGCTTTCGAGTACACGCTCAATGTGGCATGGGAGATCCGCAAGCGCGGCCTCCAGCACATGGCCGACATCACCTGGCTGACCAACGAATATGAGCTCGGTGACTTTGGAATGGGGGGCGCCTTCATCAAAAGGGGAGGTTACATCACTCCCACCAAGGTGTTCACAGAATCGATCCTCGCGGAACACGAGATAAGATGGGTGAAACGGGCCGGTGTGAAAAAAGTGGAGGAGGGGAGGATCCTTTACGAGAACCTTGACGGTGAGGAAGGTACGCTCGAGTTCGATTTTGCCATGCTCATCCCCGCCTTTGCAGGAGCCGGCATCCAGGCCTACGACCGCGAAGGGGCGGATATCACGGACAGGCTCTTCGCACCCAATGGCCTGATGTTCGTCGACGCCGACTATACACAGAAACCTTTCGAGGAATGGAGCGCCGACGACTGGCCCAGCATCTATCAGTCCCCGGTGTATGAGAACATCTTTGCCCCAGGTATCGCTTTCGCTCCTCCGCACTCCATCTCCAAGCCCATGACCAGTAAAAAGGGCACACCCATTTTCCCGGCACCCCCGAGGACCGGCATGCCTTCGGGCGTGATGGGGAAGGTGGTCGCTCTCAACATCGTGGACCTGGTGAAAGGGAAAAAGAAGAAGTTCCGCCACAAAGCCTCGATGGCACGGATGGGCGCAGCCTGTATCGTCTCGGCCGGCTTCGGCCTGCTCAAAGGAATGGCCGCCACCATGACGGTCTTCCCCATCGTGCCCGACTGGGAGAAATACCCTGACTATGGCCGTGATCTCAGCTATACCGTGGGCGAAGTGGGCCTCGCAGGACACTGGCTTAAACTTTTCCTCCACTATATGTTCCTGCACAAAGCCAAGGGATATCCCTTCTGGTGGCTGCTGCCTGAATGATTTTTAGTTCCGTAACCAAACAAAATACCAACCATGGGATACAACAAGATCAAAGTTTATTTCGATGAAGCCTATCCGCCTTTGCCGACGCGTTTCACACGCTTCCGCCGAAGGTGTGTCCTGTACCAGATCGTCAGGTTCTTTGTGCTGAACCTCAAGATCATGCGTATCGTGGTGGGCGGACACTCCTGATCTCCGTCACAGAAACAAGAGAAAAGGCCGGAACCTCCGGCCTTTTCTCTTGGCTGTAAAAGTGAAATGCCCCCGCTTCGCAGGGGCATTTACTCCACTAACCCTAATACACTGTCAAACCTGCGGTAGGCCGTTTTTTCGAGAAACCATACAACCAAAAAAGAGCGGCTTCCCGCAGAAACATGGTAACATCAAGAGCAAATGGACGGTTACCAAAGTGTCAAACCTCATCTTTAGGATGAAGTTGAAAAAGGAAAGGTTGCGTGGTGAAGTAAAAAATGTTATTTTTTTACTTTTTCCTGCAGATATTTGTGGATCCCGGCAGCGGCCCGGCGTCCGTCGCCCATGGCGAGGATGACCGTAGCACCGCCCCGTACGATGTCGCCACCGGCGAAAATGTCGGGGATGGACGACTGCATTGTCTCCTTGTCCACGATGATGGTCCCCCAGCGTGACACCTCCAGCCCGGGCACGGCATGCGGGATGAGGGGGTTGGGGGAGACCCCGATGGCCACCACCACCACGTCCACATCCACCTCGAACTCCGAGCCCTCAATGGGTACCGGCCTTCTCCTGCCCGAAGCGTCGGGCTCGCCCAGCTCCATTCTCTGCAGGATCATCTTCCTGACACGCCCCTGATCGTCTGCGATGTAACGTACGGGGTTGTGCAGGGTGAGGAACTCCACGCCTTCTTCCTTGGCATGTTTCACCTCCTCCAGACGGGCCGGCATCTCCGCTTCGGAACGACGGTAGACCAGCATGGCACGCTTGGCACCCATGCGACGTGCCGTACGCACCGAGTCCATGGCCGTGTTGCCGCCCCCGATGATTGCCACCGTCTCGCCTTCGTGCACCGGCGTGTCATATTCGGGATCAGTGGCATGCATCAGGTTGATGCGGGTGAGGTACTCGTTCGATGAATAGATGCCTACACTGTTCTCGCCCGGGATGTTCATGAACCGGGGTAGTCCGGCCCCGCTGCCCACGAAGAAAGCCTCATAACCTTCTTCCCGCAGCATGTCGAGCGTGGCGGTCTTGCCTACAATGAAGTTGGTGCGGAACTTGACCCCCATCTTCCTGAGGTTCTCGATCTCCACGTCTACGATCTCATTGGGCAGACGGTATTCCGGGATGCCGTACTTCAGCACACCCCCTACATCATGGAGTGCCTCGAAGACCGTTACGTCGTAACCCAGTTTGATAAGATCGCCGGCGGCAGCCAGGCCCGCCGGGCCGCTGCCTATGACCGCCACCTTGATGCCGTTGCGTTCGGCGATCTCGGGAACGGAGATCTTTCCGCTGTTGCGCTCGTAATCGGCAGCAAAACGCTCCAGGTTGCCGATGGCAATGGGCGGCTTCTTCAGCTTGACCGTGTAAAAACAACTGTTCTCACACTGTACCTCCTGCGGACATACCCGGCCGCAGACGGCCGGCAGGGCGTTGGTCTCCTTCAGTACCTTCGCGGCACCCAGGAAATCCCCGGCCTCGATCTTCTTGATGAACTTGGGGATATTGATGCCCACGGGACATCCGGAGATACACGTGGGATCAGGACAGTCCAGACAACGGTGCGCCTCCGTAATGGCCATCTCTTCCGTGAGCCCGAGGTTCACTTCCAGATAGTTGTGGCTGCGCTCCTCGGGATCCTGTTCAGGCATCTTCACACGCTCAATGGCCGTGCGCTCCTTGGCCTTCATCGACTTGCGCAGCTCCTCGCGCCACGGCTGGCTGCGCTCCTGTTTCAGATATTCCGCGATGTTTTCCATTTCAGCTGACGGTTTTTAAATAGCGCTCATAAGCTTCCTGTTCCTGTTCCCTGAAAGCACCCAGACGCTGGATCATCTCATCGAAATCGACCTCATGGGCATCAAACTCGGGACCGTCGATGCAGACGAAACGGGTCTTTCCGCCCACCGTCACGCGGCACGCTCCGCACATCCCCGTACCGTCGACCATGATGGTGTTCAGGCTCGCATACGTCTTCACATTGTATTTTTTTGTCGTCAGAGCCGCGTACTTCATCATCACGGCCGGCCCGATCACCACCGAAAGATCCACCTGTTCCCTTTGCAACACCTCTTCCATCCCTTCGGTTACCAGGCCTTTCTTGCCGTAGGAGCCGTCATCGGTCATGACGATCACCTCGTCGGAACAGGCCCGCATCTCCTTCTCCAGAATGATGAGGTCTTTCGAACGTGCGGCCAGCACCGAGACCACCTTGTTTCCGGCAGCCTTGAACCCCTCGGCAATGGGCAGCAGGGGGGCAATGCCTACCCCGCCCCCGGCACAAAGGACCGTTCCTACTTTTTCAATGTGGGTGGGACGTCCCAGTGGTCCTGCTACGTCCAGGATCGTGTCGCCGGGTTCCATGGCCAGCATTTTGGCCGTCGTTACTCCGACCCGCTGGATCACCAGCGTGATCGTCCCCCGCTTCTCGTCCGCAGCGGCTATGGTCAATGGGATCCGTTCCCCTTTCTCATCCAGCCTTACAATGACGAAATTGCCCGGCTTACGCGAAACAGCGATCTCCGGTGCCTCGATCACCATTTTGCAGACATTCTCCGAAAAGAACTCTTTTTCTACGATCTTGTTCATTCCCGATGAGCTATTTGTACTGACAAAATTTACAGGGGGCAAAAATAGAAAATATATTTCCTTGTGAGACCCGTAATTTTTACCATGGTTCAGAACTGTTCAATCCATCAACCATATAAGTTGCAGTTCGTCAGGAAATAATGATCCGAGGAGAACGGACGGATATGTTGATAAACATACTTTCAGAAGGTATATCCCAGTTGGAAATAACCAACCACTCCCTTCTTTTCCGGCGACCAGGAGAGGTGAGCCCGTAAAGGACCGATCCTGGTCACGATCGTACTGCTTGCTCCCATACCCGAGATCATCTTGAAATTACGGAAAATGTCGGCCATGTTCTCCGAATAGACCCCTACATTGCCGTCTATCCCGACGTAAAGGTTTTTGACCAGATTGTACTGAATGTCCAGGTGATAGAATGCGATCGATTCGCCACCCGTTTCCAGGAACTTGTATCCGGAGAACGGAACGTTGCCGAAATTGGTGGAATGAGTTTGTCCACCGAACCAGAAGACATATTGATAGGGGATGGTGTCACCGGCCACGATCCCGGTGAACAGCTTGTGGACCATGGATACCTTCTTGCCTGCGGGATGGGCGTGCTCGTAGTCGGCAGCCAGATAACCGACGGGATGGTAGTTGGGATTGCTGAAATAACGGGCAGTACCATGAAAATAGGCACCCCGGGTGGGAAGCACCAGCCTGTCCCTGGAATCAAACAGTAATTCCAGGTAACCTCCGTAAAAGTTGTCACGGATATTACCGAAATTGATCTCCGAAACCTTGGAAGAGATCGAGGTATGGTTCAGTTCCCCCCCGACACGGAACACCCAGCGGTTCGTAAAACGCGACTGAAGGAACACATCTACGTAGTTCATGAAATATTTGTAACTGGCTGTGCGGTGCCGCGTGTCATCATATTCATAGGCCTCCAGTACATGGGCCTTCAGCTGCATGCCGGGGGAAAGGATACGCCCTTTGTCTATGAAATAGTAGATGTCGGCACCGGGGTTCTTGCCGATGTTCACGCTGGCGGACAGCTTCGTACCCTTGATCAGTTGGTTGAGGAAAGTGGCATTGAGCGAGATGACCGTCTTGTAGTCTGTGTCGTAATATAGTCCCACATTCATAAGGCCGTCCTTTTTCTCGCGGAAACGGTAGTTGACACGCACCCCGTCGCCATCAGGCTCAAGATCGAATACTACCTTCTCAAAATAGTTCGTGGCATAGAAGTTCTCGGCCGATTGCCGTATCTCTTCGGGGGTCACCCAGGTAAGGACCCTGTAAGAGATGAGTCCGTCGATCAGCTTGATGGGGATACGTTCCAGTCCGGTAAGACGGATACTCTTGATAAAAAGAGAATCCCTTTTAGGCGCTTTTACGGGGGAGGGGTAACGGCCCAGACGGTGAAGGGAGTCTGCAAGTCTGCGTATTTCTGGCAATGCTTCACGCGCTGCCACCTCCCCGTATTGGATCAGAGAATCCGCCTCCGTAAAGCTCGAAACACCTAGCCCATGCAGATCGGGATTGATGTAGATGTCCACCATCTTGAGGCTCTGCTCACGGACAATGCTGGAGTAATAGAAGACAGCATCCTCCATCACCGAGATCATGTCTTTTTTCTTGTTCTCACCCTCTTTCGTATGCCCCACGTCCACGCCGATGATGATGTCGGCCCCCATGTCTTTTACATGCTGTACGGGAAAGTTGTCCACCAGCCCTCCGTCGACGTACCGTATCCCGTCGATGACCATCGGTTCGAAGGCGGTCGGGATCGACATGCTGGCTCGCATGGCATCGGAAAGATCCCCGCTGTGGAACACTTTCTCCCGGTTGTTGTCAATGTCCAGGGCAACACACAGATAGGGGATAGGGAGTTTGTAGAAATCGTTGATATCATACACTGGTGCATTGAGCGCATGAAAAAGGTTCTCAATATGCTGGCCGCGGATGATCCCTTCCGGAAGTTGAATACCCTTCCGCGTAAGGGGCAGGGCAAGAATGAAACGGTCGCGGTCGTGCTGTTCCAGCACGGAAAGATCCTCCCTGCGGATGGCATCGGAAAGGAGATAGGTCCAGTCCTGCCGTTTTACGATGGCGATGATGCTGTCGACGGACAGCCCTGCCGCCATTAGTCCCCCTACGATGGACCCCATGCTGGTGCCCCCGATGTAGTCGATGGGGATCCCTTCCTCCTCCAGAACCTTGATGACACCCAGATGAGCAAAACCCTTCGCTCCTCCGCCACTGAGGACCAGCCCTACCCGCGGCAGGTCCCCCTCCTTCCTTTTTTGGGCTGATATCGGATGGGACAAAAAGGGAAGAATGCTGAGAATAAAAAGAAAAAGGGCCCTTCGTGACATGTTCCCCTGAAACGATAATGATGGTTGACCTTGTAAAAATAGGAAAAAATGGTGAATGCGGAAAGCGATTCAGAACCGGCCAAACAGGGCATGTTCGGAGGTGTTGCAATACAGCGAGGAATAGAAACTGTATCCCACACGGTTGGTGTCGATCTTGCGCTCCAGGTGAAGCACCGGCTCACCGGGAGCCATTCCGAGAAAACGGGCGATCTCGTCCGAGGCAGGAATGGCCCACAAACGCTGCTCCCCGCCTGTCACCTCGATCTGATAATAACGCCGAAGGGTGTCGAACAACGACCGGTTTTCAAAAGTCCGGCTTGTGAAACGCGGCAGGTTGATGTTCGGCAGGTAGGTGATGTCGTAAAAAAGAGGTTTCCCTTCCACCAGTCGAAGTCGCTCCATGTGAATATAGCCTGATTCGCGGATATGCTCCGGAAGGGAGAAGAAAAAATCCTCCGGCCAGCGCCTTATCTCCGGACCTGTGATGATCCGCGTCTCCAGATTCTGATCCCCCAGTGCACGGGTGGTGCCCGCAACCGAAAGGATGCCTATCCCTTTCCGCATGGGATGCACGATGCTCCCTTTGCCCTTCTGTTTCTTGATCAGCCCTTCCTTGACAAGCAGGTCCAGAGCATGCCGGACCGTTGGCCGCGTCAGTCCATAGGTGGTGCACAGCTCATTCTCGGAAGGTAACAGATCCCCTTCTCTGTAAATGCCCGTCAATATATGACGACGAAGGATCTCATACAGCCGCCGGTACTGCGGCAATCCGGAATCCCCCTCCATCTCTCCGCTGCCTCTCTTTTCCTGAACCATCAGCATCTCCGTCTTTCCCTGCAAAAATAGGTATTTTTTTGGACAAAGCCATAAAGATGTATAAACATATTGTATGATCTAAATGTGTGAATGGAGTGTGAAGCTTGTTTTTGTGTATTGATATTGAGGATAATATCTGTTTTTTAAGATCTTTCTTGTTGTTAACTTGTATTTACAAGTTGACTTTCCTATATTTGCACCAAAAAGGATCTGAAATGGCTGAAGCAGTGATCATGCCCCGTCAGGGGCAAAGCGTGGAGACCTGTGTGATCACCAAGTGGCACAAAGAGGTAGGAGAGAGGGTCGAAGAGGGTGATCTGCTGTTCTCCTATGAGACCGACAAGGCCGCGTTCGACGAGGAAGCCAAAGTGTCGGGCATCCTGCTGGCACGGCTTTTCGAGGAAGGTGATGAGGTGCCGGTATTGCAGACAGTGGCCGTGATCGGTGAAAAAGGTGAGGATATCTCCGCTCTCATCAAGGAAGGGGCAAGGAACAAAGATGAAACTCCTGCCGGCGGGGAACCTTCGCCGACCGCGGAGACCGGGAAGGAAAAAGATGAGCAAGAGCAAGCCGGCGAGGAACAGGTGACGCATGTTCCTCCTGCCGCAGCACCCGCCGGCGGGAAAGGTTTACTGAAAGCTTCGCCGCGGGCCCGGCGCCGGGCCGAAGCTGAAGGTGTCGACCTGCACGACCTGACCGGAACAGGCCCGGGAGGCAGGATCATCGAAAGGGACGTGCTGCAGTCACTCGAACACAGCCCGCGCATGACTCCCCTGGCACGTGAAAAGATGAAAAAAGAACACCTCGTTCCTCCGCCGGACAAGGTGGCACGACATGAACGTATCACGGCGGCTGACCTGGTAGAGCCTTCTGCCGCAGCGTTTTCCCGCGGCGACGAAGAATATCGTGACGAACCCCTTTCCCGAATGCGCCGTCTTATTGCCGACGGCATGTACCGCTCGCTGCAGAACTCCGCCCAGCTTACCCATCATACCAGTGCCGATGCACGCAGACTGATGGCCCTGAGAAAGAAAGTGAAACCCCTGGCACGGGCCGGACGGCTGCCCGATATTACACTCAACGACATGATCAGCTATGCGGTGGTGAAGGCCCTGATGAAACACCCTGAAATGAACGGTCACTTCCTGGAAGACAGGGTGCGTCTTTTCAGGAACGTGCATCTTGGCTTTGCGGTGGATACCGAACGGGGCCTGATGGTCCCCGTGGTGCGCGAAGCCAACCTGCTCACGCTGGAAGGGCTCAGCCTGCGCATGAAAGAGCTGGCCACAGCCTGCCACAACGGCAACATCAGCCCCGACCTCCTGGCGGCCGAAAGTGCTTCTTTCACCGTCTCCAACCTCGGCGCTTTCGGCATCGAATATTTCACTCCCGTGCTTAATATCCCCCAGATCGGTATCCTTGGGGTCAATACCATCACCCTGCGACCCTGGCAGATGGAAGACGGGTCGGTGGCATTCCTCCCGCGTCTCGGGCTGTCTCTTACCTACGATCACCGGGCCGTCGACGGCGCCCCCGCCTCCCGCTTCCTCCAGACCCTCTGCCGGGAGATCGCCGAATTTGATCCTGGTATCGAATTCCCTGAAAACGAATAAGAACATCAAAAATACTGAAAGCCATGCCTAAACAGCTTTTCATCGACCCCCAAAAGGTCAGAAAACCCGGAAAGATCACCTTTGGGGAGATCCCGATCAACCAATACCAGAAAACACTGGCAGAAGAAAAGGAGAACTATACCAGGGAGGAGCTCATGGAGATCTACCGCGACATGGTGGTCATCCGTGAGTTCGAGACCATGCTCAACAAGATCAAGACCACCAATGAATACCACGGCATCCGGTACAACCACCCGGGTCCTGCCCATCTTTCCATAGGTCAGGAGGCTGCGGCCGTGGGGATGGCGTTCCTGCTGGACCCTGACGATTACATCTTCGGTTCGCACCGTTCGCATGGTGAGATCCTGGCCAAGGGAATGTCGGCCATCCGCAAGCTGAACGAGGAGAAACTCCTGAACATCATGAAGGGGTATATGGACGGTGTGACCCTCCGTGTGGTGGAGCGGCAGGAGCATGACCATACTTTCGACCTGGCCCTCGACTTCCTGTTGTACGGTACCCTGGCGGAGATCTTCGCAAAAAGGACCGGCTTCAACAAAGGTCTGGGCGGTTCGATGCACGCCTTTTTCCCGCCTTTCGGCATCTATCCCAACAACGCCATCGTGGGCGGCTCGGGCGATATCGGCGTGGGAGCAGCCCTCTACAAGAAGGTCAACCGCAAACCCGGCATCGTGGTGGTCAACATCGGCGATGCTTCCATGGGTTGCGGGCCGGTATGGGAAGGCATCACCTTCGCCACGATGGACCAGTTCAGGACCCTGTGGGAAGAACCTTATCGGGGAGGACTGCCGGTCATCTTCAACTTCATGAACAACCAGTACGGCATGGGCGGCCAGACCTCAGGTGAGACGATGGGCTATGGCATCCTGGCCCGTGTGGGCGCAGGTGTCAACCCCGAGATGATGCATGCCGAACGTGTCGACGGCTACAACCCGCTCGCCGTCATCGACGCTTTCCGCCGCAAGAAAAAGATCCTCGAGGAGAAAAAAGGTCCTGTCCTCCTCGATACCCTCACCTACCGTTACAGCGGCCATTCTCCTTCCGATGCTTCCACCTATCGCACCAAAGAAGAGCTGGAAGCCTGGATGGCCCAGGACTCGCTCAGGGCCTTCGAACGTGATCTTGTGGCCAACGGTATCACCACCGAGGATGAAGTGGCCGCCCTGCGGGAAAGCATCGTCGAAAGGCTTGTCCGCATCCTTCGCTGGACCGTCGACGGTGAGCTGTCGCCACGCATGGACCTCGTCAAACATCCTGATGAGATAGCCGATCTGATGTTCTCCAACGGCTCGGTCGAAAAGATGGAAGACCGTGAGCCGGAAGTGCTGATGCCCCTGGAAGAGAACCCGCGGGTCCAGCAACTCAAACGCAAGGAGCGTTTCGGCCTCGACAAGAACGGCAAGCCTTTCTCCAAGGTGAAGACCTTCCAGCTCCGGGATGCCATCTTCGAGGCGATCATCGACCGTTTTTACAAGGATCCCACACTCATCGCCTACGGCGAGGAGAACCGCGACTGGGGCGGGGCCTTTGCCGTATACCGCGGCTTGACCGAATCGCTGCCTTATCACCGGCTGTTCAATACTTCCATCTCAGAAGGTGCCATCGTGGGCACAGCCATCGGATATGCCATGTGCGGAGGACGGGTCATCCCGGAGATCATGTACTGTGATTTCCTGGGACGTGCCGGCGATGAGGTGTTCAACCAGATGCCCAAATGGCAGGCCATGAGCGGACAGGTGCTCAAGATGCCGGTGGTGCTGCGTGTCTCGGTAGGGTCGAAATACGGGGCACAGCATTCCCAGGACTGGACCTCCCTGGTGGCCCACATCCCCGGCCTGAAGGTGGTCTTCCCCGCCACCCCCTACGACGCAAAAGGGCTCATGAATGCCGCCCTGCAGGGTACCGACCCCGTCATCTTCTTCGAGAGCCAGCGCATATACGATATCGGCGAATATTTCCACGAAGGAGGGGTGCCTGAAGGATACTACGAGGTGCCCATAGGTCAGCCGGATATCAAACGAAAAGGAAAAGACATCACCATCCTGAGCGTCGGAGCTACGCTCTACCGAGCCCTCGAGGCGGCCGATATCCTGCAGGAGGAATACAACATATCGGCCGAGGTGATCGATGCACGCAGTCTCGTGCCCTTCGACTACAGCCTCGTACTGGAATCAGTGCGGAAAACGGGACGTTTGCTGGTGACCGGTGACGCCACCGAACGAGGGTCTTTCCTCAAAGAGATGGCCCAGTCGGTGGCCGACCTGGCCTTCGACGACCTCGATGCACCTCCTGTCGTCGTCGGCTCTCGCAACTGGATCACGCCGGCTCATGAACTGGAGCATTTCTTCTTCCCGCAACCCTCCTGGATCATCGATGCCATCCATGAACGGATCGTACCTCTTCCGGGACACAAGGTGCAGCAAGATTATACCAACGATACGCTGCTTCGACAGAAAAGGGAAGGGGTCTGAGGAGCTTTCTTCCCTGCGCGGGAATTGTTATTTTAGCGAAAAAATTTCTCATGGATATTGAAAAAGTAAAAGCCCTGATCCGTACCAAAAAGGGCTTCATCTCGGACATGGACGGTGTGATCTACCATGGTGATACTCTCCTGCCGGGGGTGAAGGATTTCGTGCGGTGGCTGAAAAAAGAGAAAAAGCATTTCCTCTTTCTCACCAACTCCAGCGAACGCACACCGCGTGAACTGCAGGAAAAACTGCACCGTCTGGGCATTGACGTCGACAGGAACGTGTTTTATACGAGCGCATTGGCCACAGCTCAGTTCCTCTCGTCGCAGAAACCCCATGGCACGGCTTTCATCATCGGCGAGGCTGGCCTCATCAACGCCATGTACAACGTGGGGTATACGATGAACAATATCGATCCCGACTATGTGGTGGTGGGGGATACGCGAAACTACAGCTATGAAAAACTGGAGCAGGCGGTCAACCTGGTTCTGAAAGGCGCCAAGCTCATCGGCACCAACCCTGATGTGTCCGGTCCCGTGGAAAAGGGGATCGCGCCTTCCACCAAGGCGCTCATCGCTCCTATTGAGCTGGCCACCGGCCGGCAGGCTTATTTCGTAGGTAAACCCAACCCTCTCATGATGCGTATCGCCCTCAAAAAACTGGGCGTACCTCCTGAGGAGACCATCATCATTGGCGACCGCATGGATACCGATGTCATCGCCGGCATTGAGTCGGAGATCGATACCCTGCTGGTGCTCAGCGGGATCTCTACGCAGGAGACCATCCGTGAGTTCCCCTATCTTCCGAAATTTGTCCTGAAAGGGGTGGGAGAGATCGTATCATGACCATGGGAGACATGCTCAAAGGTGTTTTGTTCGACATGGACGGTGTCCTCGTCGATACCGAGGAGCTGATCGCCTGTGCATCGGTGGAGATGTTCCGGGAAAGGGGACTGGAGGTGAAGGAGGAGGATTTCCTGCCTTTTGTGGGGACCGGTGAGGTGCGCTACCTGGGAGGTGTTGCTGAAAAATATGGTTTTCCTCTTGACCTTCAGGAGGCCAAGAGACGTGTCTATGAGATCTATGACCGGCTGGCCCATGGTAACTTGCAGCTGTTGCCGGGGGTGAAAGATTTCATAGAGCGCTGTCGTGAACAAGGCCTGAAAATGGCGGTGGCCACCAGCGCCGACAGGGTGAAGATGCTCATCAACCTCCGTGAAGGGGGTTTGTCTGCCGAAGGGTTCGATGCCCTGGTGACGGCCGAGGACGTGACCCACAAAAAACCGGCACCTGATATCTACCTTAAGGCCGCAGAAAGACTCGGCCTGCCTCCTGCCAACTGCCTCGTCGTCGAGGATGCACCCGCAGGCATCACTGCAGGGAAAAGGGCGGGGGCTCGCGTCCTGGCCCTCACCACCAGCTTCGGCGAAGAAGAGCTGAGAGATGCCGACTGGATCGCACCCGACCTGGCCCACGTGCCGGACGATGCAATCGAATGGTAATGAAAACGAGTATGAAATTGTTCAAGGATTATCCCGAATGGGAGGAGATGATGCCCTACAAGGTGACGGGCATCCGTGAAGTGAACGCTCATATACACACTCCCTATTCTTTCAGCGCTTTCCGGGATCTGGAGGAGCCTTTCCGGATGGCGAGGGAAGAAGGGGTCGAAGCTCTGGGTATCAACGATTTTAATACGGTCAGGGGATACGACGAGTTCTTCCGTCTGGCCGGGACCTATTCCGTTTTCCCTCTTTTCAACATTGAGTTCATCGGATTGCTGGAGAAAGAGCAGCGGGAAGGTGTTCTGGTCAACGATCCCAACAATCCCGGAAGGACCTACTTCAGCGGCAAAGGGTTACGCTATCCTTTCGTGCCGCCGCCGGACGAGGAACATCTTCTGGACGACCTGAGAGACAAGGGTAACGACCAGGTACGCAGGATGGTGGAAAAAGCCAATGCCTATTTCCGCGAGCAGGTGCCCGAGGTACAACTCTCCTTTGAGCGGATCGTCGGGGAGCTGGCCCGCGGAGTGGTGCGGGAGCGTCATGTGGCCAAGGCCATACGGATGGAGGTGCAGCAACTGGGTGATGAGCAGCGTCAGCGGGAGATCTATACGAGGATGTTCGGGGGCGACCCCCCCCGTGCCGCTTTGCACGATATCGCAGCCCTGGAGAATGAGATCCGGGCGCGTCTCCTGAAAAAAGGAGGTCCGGCCTTCATCCCGGAAGATCCCGACGCTTTCCTTCCCGTCCCGCGCATCATAAGTTACATCCTCAAAGCCGGTGGAATACCGTGTTATCCTGTCCTGCTGGACAACCCGTCGGGATACATCACTCCTTATGAGGAGGACAAAATAAGACTGGCTGCCTCGCTGGAGGAGCTGAATGTCTTTGCCGTGGAGTTCATCCCCGGCCGCAACGATCTGCGTATCCTGGAAGATTATGCCGAGTACTTTGACCGCCGGGGCTTCTTGGTACTTTTCGGTACGGAGCACAACACTCCTGCGATGCAGCCCTTGCGTGTCACCTCACGTGGCGGGGTTCCGCTCACTCCCAGACTGCGGGAGATCGCATGGAACTCGGCCTGCATCGTCGCAGCCCACCAGTATCAGATCTCCCGTGGCAAGACCGGCATCGTCGATCCCGACGGCTTCGCCAACAGCGAACAGCGAGGCATACTTACCGCCCTCGGCGCTGCCGTGATCGGTTATTTCAGGAAGATCAACAAAGCACCTATATGATGGACGAATATTTTTTCCCGGGCATGGCCTATGAAACCATGCCCCTTCTTCGGATGGAGCTGGGCAAGGGAAAAGAACGACCGCCTGTACTGCGCCTGGTGACGGGCGGGGAACACAGGGAGGCCGAGATCCCTGAGCCGGAAAAGGTGCTGCTAAGAACGCTCAGTCCTGCAGGTGATGCAGAGAAGATCCGGACAGAGATCCTTATGATGAACGCACGGGAAGGAGCTAAGGATTACGGGCTGATCAGCATAGGGGGAAAGGCTCTTCTTGTCTGGGCCCCCACGGTGGAGGGGACGGAAGCCCTCCTGCAGGGGAAGCCCCTTCCTGACGAGGGGCCGGCTCCGGCGGGGCCGCTGGCCGGCCGCATCGCCCTCATCACCGGCGCTGCCCAGGGCTTCGGCAAAGGCCTGGCCGAACACCTCGCCGCCGACGGCGCCTGCGTCATGATCGCCGACATCAATGAGCGGACAGGACAGGCTGCAGTCGAAGAGCTCAAAGAAAAAACCGGAAACCACGCCATCACCTTCGTCCGGGCCGACGTCTCCGACAGCGCCTCCGTCGACCTCATGGTCCGTCAGACTGTCTTTGCCTTCGGCGGCCTCGACCTTTTCGTCAGCAATGCCGGTGTCCTCAAAGCAGGAGGTCTGGATGTGCTCGAGGAAAAGGCCTTCGATTTTGTCACCCATGTGAACTACAAAGGTTTTTATCTGGGCGTGAAATATGCTTCCAGGGTGATGAAGAAACAGCACGAGGCAGCTCCCGGACGTTTCATGGACATCATCCAGATCAACTCCAAGTCGGGTCTGCAGGGCAGCAAGCGCAACTTCGCCTATGCCGGCAGCAAGTTCGGAAGCATCGGCCTGGTCCAGTCGTTCGCCCTGGAACTGGTGCAGGACAACATCAAGGTGAATGCCGTTTGCCCGGGAAATTTCTTCGACGGCCCCCTGTGGTCGGATCCGAAAACGGGACTTTTCAGACAATACCTCGAGGCAGGTAAGGTGGAAGGTGCCAAAACCATCGAGGATGTGCGGCGTCATTACGAAAGCCTCGTCCCCATGGGTCGAGGGACCACCGTCCTGGATGTCTACCGGGCCGTCCGTTACCTCATAGAACAAGAATATGAGACAGGACAGGCCCTCCCCGTGACAGGCGGCCAGGTAATGCTGCGATGATTGAACAAGCAACGAAACATAACCGGAAAATGAGAATGAAAACTAAAGCGGTGAGGATCTACGGGAAGAAGGATTTGCGTCTGGAAGAGTTCGAACTCCCGGAAATGAAAGAGGACGAGATCCTTGCGGAGGTGATCTCCGACAGCATCTGTATGTCGACCTATAAGGCGGCGATCCAGGGCCCCGACCACAAACGCATCCCCGATGATGTGCATGAGAACCCCACCATCATCGGTCATGAGTTCAGCGGAAGGATCCTGGAGGTGGGGGAGAAGTGGAGGCATCGTTTCCGGCCGGGGCAGAAATTCTCCATCCAGCCGGCCCTCAACTACAAGGGCAGTCTCGATGCTCCCGGTTACTCGTACCGCTACATTGGCGGCGATGCCACCCATATCCTCATTCCCAATGAGGTGATGGAGATGGATTGTCTTCTTCCTTATGAGGGGGAAGGATACTATCCTGCCTCGCTGGCGGAGCCCATGTCATGTGTCATCGGAGCTTTCCATGCCAGTTATCATACACGGCCGGGCAGTTACGAGCATATCATGGGCATCCGGGAAGGCGGACGTCTGGCCATCCTGGCCGGGGCCGGCCCCATGGGACTGGCCGCCATCGCTTATGCCCTCTTCAACGAAAAACCTCCTGCCTTCATGGTGGTCACCGACATCGACGAGACACGTCTCTCCCGCGCTTCGCGTCTTTATTCACCGGAAACGGCAAAAGAAAGAGGGGTGGAACTGCGGTATGTGAACACGGCTTCCCTCGATGATCCGGTGGCCTACCTGAAAGAGCTGGCAGGAGGAGCCTATGACGATGTGTTCGTCTTTGCTCCGGTGGCCGCGGTCGTCGAGCAGGGCGACCAGCTGCTGGGTCGCGACGGATGCCTCAACTTTTTCGCGGGTCCTACCGACCCGGCTTTCTCGGCCCGTCTCAATTTTTACAACGTGCACTATGCTTCCACCCACATCACAGGTACCAGCGGCGGCAACAACCAGGACATGCTGGAAGCCCTGGAGCTCTTCTCCCGGGGACTCGATCCGTCGGGGCTGGTTACCCACATTGGCGGACTGGATGCGGTCATCGACACCACCCTCCGTTTGCCGGAGATCCCCGGCGGAAAAAAACTTATCTATACCCACCTGAGCATGCCGCTCACGGCCATAGACGATTTTGAACGTCTGGGGAAAAAGGATCCGCTTTTTGCCACACTCGCCGAGATCACCCGACGCCATAACGGACGATGGTCTGTGGAGGCGGAGACCTACCTTCTGCAACACGGAAAACGGATCGACGTCTAGGGATCAGCCTCCCGGAACCATGCGTCTCTTCTTCTCACGTACACGCAGCTTGTAAGGAAAGCGGTAGCTGATCACATAGTTGAATGTGACAGGAAACTTTTTCTCGGCATTGCCGTAGCCGGGTATGATGTAAGGCTGCATCACCTCCTTGGGATAGATGAGAAGAAAATGTCCCCGTACGTTCCAGCCCAGGAAGAGGTTCTTCAGCACTTCGGCCTTGATGCCAGCGGTGACCTCGAACCAGAAAGGACGCAGGTTCGCTGCCGGGATAGCAGTGTTCAGGTCGCCCCAGTAGCCGTCGCGGATGGTGACCTCCGGTGCCTCGTGTGTGAGATCGGCCGCAGCCACACGCAGACCCCAGAAAAGGCTTTCGTTCTCTTCCGGAAGCCTTTTCAGGAAGTTGTGATCGATGCCCATTTTCATGTAGGATCCTTTCATCGAGTAGGAATAGCCGGGTTCGGTCTTGTCGTACTTAAGACGCCCTCCTTCTGCCACGAGGTACCAGCCGTCGGAGAACTCGGCATCCAGGAACAGCTCGTAACCTTTCATCGGAGGATCGAAAAGAAAGCCTGCGAAAGGAAGGAGGTCCATGCCGAGGCGTACCCCTCCCAGCCGCATGGTGTCGTGCGGCTGATCCTCCTGGGCCCGCAACGGTACCACGAGGCTAAGGAAGATCGATATAAAGACGCAGGTTCTCTTCATGGGTGTTCGTCACAACAGGTGCTTTCACAGCCAGGGAGTCGAGATGATGGTACGTGCTTTCCGCATGAAGGTCCTTGAACTCGGCAATGAAACCGCATTCGAAGGAAAGCAGGCGGGTGGTGCGCCGGTAACGGAAAAAGAGGGTGTCGCGCCACGTGTCGCCCTGCAACACCCAGGCACAGCTGTCCTGACGTGCATCGAGCGGAAGATGCAGACGACTCACGCTGCCCTTGACAAGAACGGAATCCTCACGGCCAAGGCCGTAGACCTTCACATCCTGCAGGAACGCATCCTCTTCTTTCCCTTCCCTGACCGTGTAAATGCCGGCGTTCAGATAAACATCGGTATCCTCCACGCAACGGGGTGAGCTGCTGCAGGCAGCTGCCGTTGCCGGCAGGATGAACGCGACCATCCTCCATATCCGGCGTGTCCAGCCCATCATCTTTTCATCAATGCCCGGTGTTGCCGGCGGGATAGAGGAACTTGTCGCCCGTCTCTTCTACGATGCGGCGGTACCAGGCCTCACCGTACCCCGGCTGCTGCAGCTTCGGATTGTGATACTTGTAGCCGGGAGGTACTTCTGCCTTTTCCTTGATGTTGCCGTCCATGTATTTGGTGAAAAGGTATGTGTACAGCTTCTTCCACACCTTCACCGTGTTGGCTCCCTGCAATACCGAATAATCGGTGAGGAACTTCCGGGCGGCCTCGGGATCCTTTGCATACAGCTCGGAGGCTGCGATGTCGATGGCCTTCACTTCACGTACGTACTTGCTCTCGAGCTCATGCTGGATAAGACGTATCTCGGGGATGATCACGTTGTAGCGCGTATAGGCGAAGTTGGATACCTGATTGAAGACCCAGAAGGCGGCATCATCGCTGAAGGTCATCATGTCGCCGTTGCCCACGGCGAACTCATGAGGTACCTCGGTGATCCCGCAGTACATGGGAGTGTAAACGGTTGAATAGGTGTCGTCGACACCGAACCACAGGATGCCTCCGATAGGGTCGGGAAGATAACTGCGGCTCTGTGCCACGAAAGAGAAACCGGTCTGCTGGGTGGAGATGGCCCGTTCGTTGAAGTATTTTTTGCCGTCGACCTCCCATACCAGGGGACGCCAGCGGTAGCCACAGCCGAACGGTCCGGCACCGAGATCCTGCGTCATGTCCAGGGGAGTGCCTTCATAGTGATCGCGCATCATCTCCATCACGTCCTGTACCGAGAGTTTCCTGTCGGGCTTTACCCACAGCGGCATCCTGTTCTGCAGATTGATGCCCATGGCATAGTCGGTGTATTTGTCCATACCGTGGGTCACCTTACGGAAACCCGACCAGACGCGTGCCTCACAGAAACGGGCAGCTCCGAAGTCGAGGGGGGCATAGGCATCGGCGAAGCTGAATTCCTTGTCTTTGCCTTTGAACCATCCGTGCTCGCGGGCGATCCTGATCACATCCTTCTCATAGACCGTGGTGATGGTGGTGTCCAGGATGCGGTCCAGCTCTTTCGAAGAAATGGTATGCTTGCCTTTTAGAGGAAAGGTGGTGATACGGGCCTGGTTGGCATGACCGCAGATGTAGCCGTCGGGCACCCGACGGGCCACCCAGACGGCACCCTTACGACCGGGACCTTTGCCGATCATCTCCATGATCCACACCTCTTTGGGGTCGGAGATGGAGAATGATTCACCTGTGCTGTAATATCCGTAACGGTCGACCAGACCGGCCATGACCCGGATAGCCTCGCGGGCGGTGCGTGCCCGTTGCAGGGCCAGGTACATCAGACTGCCGTAGTCGATGATGGCCGTGGTGTCGCGCAGCTCATGCCGGCCGCCGAAGGTGGTCTCACCAATGGCCACCTGGTGCTCGTTCATGTTGCCTACCACACTGTACGTATGAGTTGCCTGCGGGATCTGGCCCAGATGCTTGCCGGTATCCCATTCCCATACATCCAGCATCGTACCGGGAGCATGATCGGCCGCCGGCCAAAAATAAAGCTCCCCGTACAGCACATGACTGTCGGCCGCATACGAGATCATCGTGGAACCATCCACCGTTGCACCCCGCGTGATCAGGAAATTGGTACAGCTGTCCGCCTCCCTCGGAAGGAAAATGGAGAACATACCCATAAGAACAAAAGTGAAGATCTTCCTTCGCATCATCTTAACAATTTCAGGTTATGCTGCAAAGGTAAAAAAAGAAGGGAGGCAGCAAAAGAAGGGTCCTCTCTTCACATCATGTAACTGACGATACGTTCCAGGTCGTCCGGGCTCAGAGGATGGGCCATGCCGGAAGCGCCGTTACGGATCAGCCGGTCGAGGATCTCAGCTTTCCTGGCGTTGTCGATGCCTATGTCAGCAAGATAAACGGGTGACTTGATGAATACGAAGAATTTAATGAACTCTTCGATGGTCTTGTCGGGATTGCTGACCCCGAAGACCATTTCGCCGAGCCGGGCGATCCGTTCCGGGATCCTTTTCTTCATGAGCTTCATCCATGCCGGATAGACGATCGAAAGGGAAGCGCCATGGGGCACATCATACAGCAACGAGAGCACGTGTCCGATGGCATGAACGCCCCAGTCCCCTCCCGCACGACCGTACATGGTCACGCCGTTGAGTGCGAAGGTGGCATCCAGCATGATGTTGGCGCGGTATTCGTAGTTGTCCGGTTCCTCAAGGACCAGCGGAGCCCAGTGCATCGCATCCCGGATGATCTCGCCGACAAAACGGTCGGTGAGTGCTACTTCCCCATCGAAAAAAGCTTCCAGGGCATGAGCGATCAGATCGACGATACCGTAAGCCGTATATTCCCTGTTCACGGTAAAGGTATAGGTAGGATCGAGGAATGAATGTTTGGGATAGAAAAGAGGGATCTTCAGGCCTTTTTTCATACCGGCCACGGGGTCCTGCAGAACGGCCGCAGCATTCATCTCTGTGCCGGTGGCGGCAACCGTGAGCACATCGATGAGTGGAAGAGCCGCGGAAGGTCGTGCTTTCATGGTCATGACATCCCAGGCTTTCAGGTTTTCCGGAATGCATACAGACATCACCTTGGCCGAGTCGATGACACTGCCCCCGCCCAAAGCGACGATCACTTCCACCTTTTCGCGGCGGGCCAGCTCTACCGCCTTATCGACATCCGCAGCTAACGGATTGGGACGGATACCCCCGAACTCGGTAATGCGGAGCCCGGCCTTCTGCAGGGAATCCCTGACCTGATCGTAGTACCCGTACTTCTTCACGGAACCACGGCCGCAAACCAACAGAACATGCTGACCGTATTCTGCCGTGACCGTTCCCAGATCTTCGACGACACCTTTACCAAAATGGAGATGGACCGGATTATAAGCTTCAAAGTTTTTCATCTTCACCTGGTTTTTGGTTCGTTATGTAAGGAAAAGTTGCAGCCTTCCGTAAGGATCGGCGAGGGTGCCAGCAACGCTGTCAAAACGGGCACCGGTGACCGAAGCAAGGGTATTGGGACGGGACAGCAGCCGTAACAGACCGAGGAAAGCGAAAATGAGTGCCTCCTTGAAATCGACAATCATTTTGTCGGGGACCACCACTTCCCCGGGATATTTCTCCCGGAGCAGACCCACGAGAAAAAGGTTGTGGGCCCCGCCTCCCGTGACCAGCATGCGGCCCGGCGGTACGGCTGAGGTCTGACGTACGATCTGAAAAGCGATATGCTCATAAAGTGTGCGAAGCTTGTCCTCGGGCCTGATCCGGAAACGGTCCAGCACGGGAAAAAAACGGGTCTCGAGCCATTCCGTGCCCAGTGACCGGGGTGGGGGGAGATGATAATACTCCAGGGTGTTCAGGGCCTCCAGGAGAGTCTGATCCACCTTTCCCTGCGCTCCCATCCGCCCATCCTCATCGTAATCTTTTCCCAGGGGACGTGTCACATGCTGCATGGCCAGGTTGGCGGGAGAAAGATCATAGGCGATCCGCCGGCCTTTCTCTTCGTAGGAGATGTTGGCGAAGCCGCCCAGGTTGAGACACAGGGCATAATCCCTGAACAGATGACGGTCACCGACAGGGACGAGCGGGGCTCCCTCTCCTCCGGCTGCCACGTCGGCCGTACGCAGATCGTATACCACCGGCAGACCGCTGGTCACAGCCAGCGTCTGCCCCTCACCCAGCTGGAAGGTATAACCCTCATCCGGACGATGGAAAAGGGTATGACCATGCGAAACCACCGCCAAAGGCGGCTCCTCCTCCTTTAGAAAAGCTCGGACAAGATCTCCGAGATAACGGCCATACTCAATGTGCAAGTGGATCAGACCGCGTCCCTCGAGGTGAATGGCCTCACGCAGACGGTCACGCCAGGAAAGGGTATAAGGGCGGGTCTCCGCTTTCTCGATATCCCAGGACCAACGGCCTTCTTCTTCCATAAAACGGGCCAGAACCAGATCGACCCCGTCAAGCGAGGTACCCGACATCATCCCGGCCATCCTGTATTCCCGTGCTGTGTTCATCCGATTTTGAAGGGTAAATTTAATAAAATGCTGACGATTTCTTACTTTTGCCCCGGATCCAAACAACCCTTATGTCATGGAAAAACCTGTATTGCTTGTCCTGGCTGCCGGGATGGGTAGCCGGTACGGAGGTCTCAAACAGATCGACCAGGTGGGCCCTTCGGGTGAGGCCATCATCGACTATTCCATCTATGATGCCATACGCGCCGGATACGGGCGGGTGGTCTTTGTGGTGCGCCGGGAGATCGAGAAAGATGTGAGAGCCTTCTTTGAGCCCCGTCTGCAAGGTCGTATCCCGATCGACTTTGTACATCAGGAACTTGAGATGGTTCCCCCAGGGACGGTGGTGCCGCCCGAACGCAAAAAACCATGGGGTACCGGCCATGCGGTGATGGTCGCACGTGAAAAGATCGATACTCCCTTTGCCGTGATCAATGCTGATGATTTTTACGGTCCGGGAGCCTACCGGCAGACCGTCCGGTTTTTTGCCAGCAGCCATGACGAGAATGAATATGCCATGGTCGGCTATCGCCTTGAGAACACCCTTTCGGACCACGGTTCCGTGGCACGTGGGATTTGCCGTACCAGTACCGACGGCTATCTTCTGGAGGTCACCGAACATACCCGGATCTACCGTGAAGGAGGAAAGATCCTTTCCCGTCAGGAAGACGGCTCGATCATCGAACTCAAAGGAGATGAGCCGGTCTCGATGAATTTCTGGTGCTTCAAACCGGGCATCTTTGATGAGCTGGAAAAACAGTTCACCGAGTTCGTGCGGGAACATGCCCATGATCCCAAGGCCGAATTCTTCATTCCCCTGCCGGTCTCCCGCCTTATCAGGGAAGAAAAGATACGCATGAAGGTCCTACCCAACAGCGAGGAATGGTTCGGGGTCACTTACAAGGAAGACAAACCGGTGGTCATACGGAAGATCCGGGAACTCGTGGAAAAAGGCATCTATCCGGAAAAATTATGGGATATGTGATCCGGAAGCCTTGTGCCCGTCCGTTCCGATGAACTTCCTTCCTGCCTGAGTATCCGTCAGTGTACCAGATGGTTGAAGAATGCCGTCCCTCCCTGTGAGCCTGTTGTGTGTTTTTTCAGCTGCCAGGCAAAAATGAACCCTTTGCTTAACCTTCAGATGAGCCTTGCGACGGAGAAGACCGTATCCTGTTCAGGTTCAGATGAATATAATAATGTTTTGTGCCTGCTACGTAATTATCTACGTAGTATGCTACGTAGATATGGCATTATAATACTCAGAGGAACAAGAGTATATGGATGATAAGATCGACTAAATTGCTCTTTGGTTTTCCTGGGGTACATGGAGTGATGCCGTGGTAACAAGGAAGCGGACCGGGGTATCTTGGGAGTTTTGGTATCTTTGCAGGAGAGAGGGAGGGAAATGCTGAAAAGGTCTGTTTACTATACAGGGGCGATCGTCTTTTTATTATTTTTTACCCGTGCGGTCATGGCAGAAGGTGATTTTCGTCATCTCACCGTTCGGGAGGGACTCAGTTCCAACCGCACCTACCAGGCTGTGCAGGACAGTACGGGCTTTGTCTGGATCACTACCGATGAAGGGGTGGACCGTTACGACGGTAAGAACGTGGTTCACTATCCTTTGGAAGGACAAAGTGAGTTCGCCGGCATGGGTTACCAGTTCAACCGTATCTTCCGCGATGCGCGGAACGGTATCTACGTGGTCTCCAACCGGAACTATGTTTACCGCTTCGACCGGTCCGGCGACCGTTTTGTTCAGATCAATGCCTTCAGACCTTACCATGGTCGATATGTGTTGGCCGCTACGGTCACGCCCGACGGGGATATCCTGGTGGCCACACCCGCCTCGTTCTTTTATTATCGTCACGGTATGGATACCGTTCAACGCAATTATTCCCCTCAGTTGGTACGGGATGTTTATTCTCTTTTACCGTATCACGACGGTTTCCTGGTAGGGAAAAAGAGCGGCGTCTTTTTTTGCCGTCCGGATCTTCTTCAGCCGCAACCCTTTGCACGGTTTCCTGAGGGAAAGACCATGTCCGTCAACATTATGTTGTTGGACAAAAAGAGGCAACGGCTGTGGCTTGCTACACGTGAACGCGGGCTCTGGTACCTGGATATCCGGGACACCTCCTTCCATGAGGCCGGCAACAACATGCAGCTGCAAGACTTCCCGATCTGGGACCTCACGTTATGCGACAGCAGCAGACTGATGATCGGGACCAACGGTGCCGGCCTGTTCCTGTATGATCCCGAACCCGGCCGGGTCGAGCAAAGATTCGTATACGATCAGGAAAAGGAAGCCTCCCTCAGTTCCAATGTGGTTCATGGCATCCTGAGAACCCGCGAAGACCTATATTTCATCATGACGGATATTGGGGGGGTCAACATCTACGACCCTCACCGTTTGCCGTTCGTGACCATCCGGCATGTCAAAGGGAATCGGAACAGCCTGAGGAACAATGTTATTCATGCCATCGACGAGGTGCGTCCGGGTGTAGTGGCCTTTGGTACCGACCGGGGAGTCTCGCTGTGGTACCGCGATGAAGAGCGGTGGGAGAGACTGGAGAGAGGGGAAAAGGAGGGACGCAACCAGGTCGTCACCGCCATCACGCATGCCCGGGACGGTACCTTCTGGGTGGCTTACTTCATCCGTAGAATGAAGGTTTTTTCCGCCTCTCCCCGGTACCGTTATCTTCCCCGTGAGATGGCCTCCTGCCGCAATGCCAAGGCTTTGTTCTTCGTCGAAGAAGACCGTACCCTGTGGTCGGATCATCAGGGAGGGAAGGTGCGGTTGCTGGCTTACGATTTCGAGGCCCGGTCGCTCAACCGTTATCTCATTCCTCCTGTTGCGGCGATCACCGACTTTGGCAATACGGTGGTGGTGGGGACGGTTCAGGGGCTCTATCGCCAGCAGAAGGGAGGGCTTGATCTGGCACCTCTGGGGATACTGCCCGCCTCCTTGCGCAGGGTGAGCACGCTGGAATCTTCCGGCGATACAGCCTTATGGGTGGGAAGTGAAATGGGGGGGGTGGCACTCTTCCTCCCGGGCCGGGATACCCTCATCCGTTTTGACATGAGCCGTGGCATGGCTTCCGATAAGGTGCTGGCCCTCCGTTGCGATAAGACCGGACGCGCCTGGGCACTCACCGACCAGGGTCTTTCCCGGATCGATCCTGTGCGGGGTGAGATCGTCAATTATTTTCCCAGCGACGGACTCTTATCCGGTGATTTCAAGTACCACGCCATTTGCCTTCTCTCCTCGGGAGAGATGATCGCTGGAGGCACCAACGGTGCCACCCTCTTCGACCCCTTAGCCCTCGGACGACCCCGCGTGGCGGTGAACCTGGTCTTTACCGACCTGTATGTCAACCAGCGAAAAGTCCCGGGTCACAGCCATGTGTTGCGGGAGGAGATGCTCGACCGCACTTCGTTCATCCGCCTGCGGTACAACGAGAACGCTTTCTCCATCGGCTTTACCAACATCGATCTTTTCCATCCCGGACAGGCTGCTTTCAGCTGGATGCTGGAAGGATACGATCATGACTGGTCGGAGCCGGTCAGACAGGGACGGGCCGTGTACACCAACCTTCCTCCCGGCAGGTATACCTTTCGTGTCCGGCTGATCACCCCCCTTCTTGCTGGCGAACCTCCCCCCGAACGTTCCCTGGCGATCGTGATCACACCGCCTTTCTGGAAGACGCCCGTGGCATTTCTCCTCTACGGAGTGATGATCGTGTCCCTGGTGCTCCTGGTACTCTATTACAACCGGCTGATGCACGATGTACGCAGTGCCCGCGAGAAGTTAAGATACATCGCCAACATGGCTCATGAGATCAAAACCCCCCTGACACTGATCCGGGCACCGATCAGTGATCTGGTACGGCAGGAAAAAAACAAAAAGACGGAGGAAAAGCTTTCCCTGGCACTGCATAACCTGGACAAGCTCCAGAGAAAGATCGGACAGTTCCTGGACTTCCGCCGCATCGAAAAACCAGGACAGGTCCACCCCGAACGGTTGGACCTGGTGGCTTTCGTACGCAACAAAGTGTTCGCTTTCGACCTGATCGCCAGGGCCAGGGAGGTGAAGATCCATTATGAAAGTGTTCCGGATTCACTGGAAGTCCTGTGTGATCCTGATCTGTTGGACCGTATTCTCAGCAACCTCCTTTCGAATGCCGTGAAGTTCAACAAACGGGGAGGGTTTGTGAATGTTAGGCTCGAGCGGGAGGGGGAGTTTTGGTTGTTGAAGGTGACCGATTCGGGGATCGGGATCCCTGCACGGGAAAAAAAGAAGATCTTCCGTCCCTTCTTCCGGGCGGGGAATGCCGTTCGTGCCGGCATACCGGGAAGCGGTATCGGTCTGGCTCTTGTTTACGATATGGTGAAGGCATTGGGTGGCACCATCGCTTTTACAAGCCGAGAGGGAGGTGGAACCACTTTCGTGCTGAAAGTCCCTGTCGGCATGTCCGGCCAGATGGATGATTCATTCCCTTCCGTTGCTGAGGGAACGGATGCGGGGACCAATGGAACATCCGGGGAACCGAAAAAGAAGGCTTTTACCGTGCTGGTGGCTGAAGATGATCAGGAGATGCGTGCATATATCGCAAAGGAACTGGGTGACCAATACAGGGTGATCACGGCAGCGGACGGGCAGGAAGCGTATCATCTGACGATGCGGGAACTACCCGATCTGGTACTGGCCGATGTGGCCATGCCACGTATGAACGGCCGTCAGCTATGTGCACGCATCAAGAACGATCCGGCCACCTCTCACATCCCTGTGATCCTCCTGTCGGGACTGGATGATAAGGATCATATCCTCAAGGGTCTCGAAGCCGGTGCCGACGACTACATCACCAAACCGTTCGACACCTCCCTCCTGAGTGCCCGTATCGAAAGCATGATCCAGCTCAGACGTCAGCTGAGAGAACGCCTTATGCAACAGGGAAGGGAAGGGGATGCCCCCTCCTTCCGGAACGAACACGACCGCCGGTTCGTGGAAAAGATCACCCGTGTGGTGGAAGAGAACATCGCGGATC
>Ga0256914_1000594_pt1 | contig 35331 bp, 26 predicted proteins | sample HulkmetaG_FD_191571 | JGI IMG/M metagenome (GOLD analysis project Ga0256914, IMG submission 191571) | Hydrothermal chimney microbial communities from Main Endeavour vent field at the Juan de Fuca Ridge, Pacific Ocean - Hulk | ecosystem: Environmental > Aquatic > Marine > Hydrothermal vents ... | reverse complement strand
AACCCATGCGACGCGGGCATCGCAATACAAAATCTCACGCTTGACGTTTTACGTTTGACGCCTGGGCGGTCAGAAACGCTTATTTCATGGCATCAATCACGGTCAAGCACGCCACCTAAGTAGTTACTCGCAAGCGCCCATCAATGCCTCGCCCGAGGATGCGCCTGTATCGCCTTTCGCTTGGGGTTCAGGTCCAGCAATTCACCCAACGTCGCGTCCTCACCCAGATTCGCCTCGATCTCTCTGGGATCCGCGCCCTGCTCCAAAAGTTTGACCACGAACTCGCTGTGAAACGCGTTCAAGGTCTCTTCATCGGCGTGAGGATGCGCTTTACCCACGACGCCGCGCAGGTGTCGCAGCGTCACCTGGGTGTAGATCGTGGTCGTCTGTAAATTGGCGTGTCCCAGCAACTCTTGCACCGTGCGTAGATCTGCACCGCCCTCCAGCAAATGGGTGGCGAAGCTGTGGCGCAGCGTGTGGGGCGTCACTCGTTGCGTAATGCCCACCTGCTTGACGTATTTATCGATGATGGCGCTGATGGCCCGCATGGAGGAGAGGGGTTCGCCGCGGTAGTTGAGGAAGAGCGCCTCGGGCGGATGGGCGCGGGCGTCGGCATTGCGAGCGATCAATTCGGGACGTCCCAGACGAACATAGCGATCCAGAGCCAGCCGCGCAGGCTCGCCGATGAGGGCAATGCGCTCCTTGCGTCCCTTGCCCCACACCCGCAACTGCTTCTCATCCAGCTTCACATCCCGCAGCCGCAGTCCCATGATCTCGCTGCGCCGCAGTCCAGCGCTATACAACGTCTCCAGAATGGCGGCGTCTCGCAGGCCCAGCGGTTTGGATACATCGGGCGCACTCAGCAACTCCACCACCTGAGCAGTGGTGAGATAATCGGGCAGGGTGCGGGGCTGTTTGGGAGAATCCACCATGGCCGCCGGATTCTCCGTCACCACCCCCTCCCGCACCAGAAAACGAAAACATGAGCGAAGCTCATACAATCGGCGGGCGATGGAGGAGGGATGGTATTCGGCCCGATGCAGCGACGCCATCCACGCACGGATCAACGCCCTATCCACCTCTTCCCACCTCTCGATCCCGCGCGCCGTCGCAAAAGCGATGAACTCGCGGATTTCATTGCCGTAGTTCCGCAGCGTATAGGGCGAAGCCCCGCGTTCGGCTTGCAGGTAGACCAGGAAGCGCTCCAAGCCCGCTTCCATCATGGCGCCGCCTCGGCTGATTTGATGGTGGGCAGCGGCGTCTGATAAAGCGCAGTGTCGGTAAGCAGATAGAGCGTGTTGGTCATCTCGTCCACATAAATGTCCTTCAGGTCACTCAGTGCATCCTGATGCTCCAGCGGGGTGAGCTGGGCCAGCAACCTGCCCTCTTTGTCGAAGACGAGAACGCGATTGGTGGCGGCGTCGGCGATGAAGATGCGGCCCGCAGGTGGATCTGCCCGATTCATCCACAGGGCCACCGCCTGCGTCAGAGGCGGGTCCACCTGTTCCAGGGCGAAGGATTCTTGCACGCCCGACATGAATTTGAGCATACTGCCATTGGGATAAAGCAGCCACACATAGCCATCGATGCCCACATCAATGACCGATTTTAGATCGACAACCGTCTCTGGCGGGAAGTAAGGCTCGGGCGGATTCATGTAATTGGCGCCGCTGGGACGATAGCGCCACAGCTGGTTGCCTGCGGAATCCAGCAGATAGAGATTGCCATTGTAGAAATACATGCCGTTGACGAATTGCAGCGAAGGGTTCTCAGCCACCCCCACGTTCACCGGCCCCAGTCCTTCGTTGATGCCGAATAGCTGGATGCTCTGATCCAGGATCAACGGGCCGGACGCGGTGCGGTTGCCCTCGGTGGGCGCCCAAACAGCCTCGGCCAGCTGTCCCACCGGCCTGCCCTCCACCCTATCGCCCGATTTCAGCAGCGTGCGTGGATTTTCCACATCATCCGCCAGCCGATCGCTGGTGGCCTCATCTAGCTGAAAACGCTCGAAGGCGCCCCTGCCTGTATCCAGCACGTAGACGCTGAGGCCGTTGACGAACAGGGATGACGGATTCGCCGATGGCTCGGTAAAGGTGACCAGGGGCAGATCGAATCCGGCCATCAGCGCCACCACCTTGTTGATGCGGGCCTGATAATCTATGATCTCCGCCCGCATTTTGCGCACCTCGGGATGATCTGGGAAGAACTGATCGGCCTGGTTCAGCTGTTCTTGCGCGGCCTGCACCAGACGACGGGCCTGCTCGATATCGGTCGTTTCCCTGGCCGCGGTAAGCTGCACCTGAGCGCCATTCAGATAAGTCTGGAACAGCTTGATGCGCTGCTGTCCCTGGTAGTACCACATGCTCGCGGTGATCAAAGCTACGCCCAGGATGAGGATCAGGATGAGGCCCAGAACGAAGGGCAGACGCCGGGGCTTTTTGACTTTGTCCTTCGTCTTCACCGGTTTGGCTGGCGTTTTGGAAACCTTGGGCCTGGGGGTGCGTTTGCCCAGCCCCCTCATCGCCGCACCCAACCCCAGTCCTTTGGCCGCCTTCCTTCTGGCCCGCGCGGCCTCGGGCGTCTCATAAATGTCTTCCCAGGCCACGTCTTCCGTCCCATCATCCCATTCTTCCGGCGCTGTGGGGATATCGTCGCTGGGCGTGGCCGCTGCCGCCTCCTCCGGTAGTGCGCCCGGAAGCGCCTCCGCATTCCCGACTTCTTTCACCTCCTCGTCCAACGTGACGATCAATGCGGTGAGCTCCTCGGTCGCATAAATGCCAATCCCCGCCATCTGATCCGCCACCGCCCGGGCCCGGGGCACATCCGTGGCCGCCATCATCAATGGCACTTCGAGATAATTGGCCCAGGCGCTGTTCATGGCTACAATGACGATGCCTCCGTGGCTGGAAACCCGTCCGATCTCCACAGCGGGCGCGTCATCCTCACCCAGCGCCACATAATCCTCATGGTTCAAAGGTGAAAACCACTGCAACCCCTCGTGGGTGCGTACGGCCAGGATGGTCGGGCCCGCCTGGGCGGAGATGATCTCATGGCCGGTGACTGCCAGACAAGTGGCCCCGCCCGTTACGGAAGCGTCCCGCTCGCGGTTGTATTTTTGTAGCAGGGTGTGAGCAGTTTGAAGCGCCTCGGTCAGCGCCGCAATGACATCCCCTTCTGTGCTGTAATACGTCTCCTGAATGCTATTGAGCAGATGCCGGTAAATCGATCCCGATCGTGATAGATCCTCCCCGGCAAGTTCGATGAGGATGTAGAGATTGCCCTTGCCCTGGGCTGGCGCCAGACCCGTTGTGGGCTCCACAATCCGGGCGGCAGGTGCGTGCGCACTGCGACGTCCCTGCGCCAGATGGACGATCTTGACCTCGGTTTTCAACGTATCAGCCATGACAGTTATCTCGTTGGATGAGTGGGGGAAAGATGACACCCTGATTGTACACGAATTTCTTGACCGTAAAAAATCTGGAAGAGAGGCGTGGGGATCTGGTGGGGTGTTGGCGCTGGATGGATAGCTTTTGAGTCCCGGTTCTGCGACGGCTGCAACCACATGGGAGCGCAGCCGTCGCTTGAGCGAGCGATGGCTACATTTTGTGCAGCGATGTCGCAAGTAATGTAAAATGGAGGCCGATCATCAGCCTGCCTCATCCGATGTGGGTGGGACCAACCTTCTCGTTTTCCGAAAGATAATGTCTGAAATCAACGACTCCCTTCGCCCCTTTTTCTCGCCCGACGGCGTCGCCGTCATCGGCGCATCGGCCACGCCCGGCAAGCTGGGCTACGGCGTCATTGCCAACCTGATCAAAAGCGGCTATCAAGGTCCTATTCATCCCATCAATCCCAAAGCGGGTGAGATTTTGGGCCTGCCCGCATATCCGGACATCGACAGCGCACCCGATCCGGTGGAACTGGCTGTGCTCATCATCCCTGCGCCCGCGGTTCCCGATGCACTGCAAGCCTGCGCGCGGCGGGGCATTCGCGCCGCGGCCATTCTTTCGGGCGGATTTGCAGAGACGGGGCCCGAGGGGGAGGTGCGACAGCGGGAGATCTTGACCATCGCCCGGCAGCACGACATAAGATTGATTGGGCCCAACGGCGTGGGCGTGCTCAATCCCCACAGCGGTCTCAACACCACCTTTATCGAGCAGATTCCTGAGCCCGGCGATATTGCCTTTCTATCACAATCGGGAGCGCTGGGCGGTGCCCTCATCGATTGGGCCAGGGGACAACGTATCGGGCTCAGTTACTTTGCCAGTCTGGGCAACGCTGCGGATGTGACGGAGACCGATCTCATCCGGGCGCTGGCTGATGATCCGAACACCCGCGTCATCGCCGCCTATATCGAGAGCGTCCACGATGGGCCAGGATTTATGGATGCGGCCCGCCGCGTTACCCCCCGCACCCCTATCGTAGTCCTGAAGGCGGGGGGCACCCAGGATGGCGCGCGGGCGGTGGCCTCGCACACGGCCAGTATCGGCGGTTCCGATGAGGCTTACTCGGCAGCATTCAAACAGACCGGCGTCATTCGCGCCCATTCGGTGCAGGAGCTGTTCGACACGGCCATTGCGCTGGCCTACCAGCAGCCGCCAGCGGGATCCCGCGTCGCCATCCTCACCAATGCCGGCGGCCCTGCGGCCCTAGCCGCTGATGCATTGGCCCGCAACGGCTTGCAAGCGCCCCTGCCTGATGAAGCCTCTCGTGCGGCGCTGCGCGCGGCGCTTGGCTCCGCCCCCCAACTGCTCAATCCCATAGACTTGTTGGGCGCGGCCTCGTCGCCCGAATATGAAACCGCCGCTCGCATTCTGTTGCAAAGCGACGCCTATGACGCTGTGCTGGCCATCCTCGTTCCCAACACCGCCAACGATCCCGCTGGCGTGGCCGAGGCCCTGGCCCGGGCCGCCGCAGCAACGAACAAGCCCCTCTACGCCTGCTATATGGGCGATGTCAGCATCCGCGAGGGCCGGCGGCGTCTGCACCAGCACCGCATCCCTGTTTACGATTTCCCCAAGAACGCGGCTCGGGCCATTGCCAACGCCCGGCGCTGGCAGATCGTGCGAGAATCGCCGCCCCGGACGGCTGCGCCCCAGAACCTCGAACTTTACGCTGATATTGTCGCTGAACTTGCGAAAAAATCTGACCTGGGTCAAAAATACGTCGGTGAAGCGGAGCTTTACCCCCTGCTGGAGCGGCTTGATTTTCCCATGCCTTCCTGGACGGCGGCCTACGCCAAGGCTGACGCAGTGGCCTTCGCCCGCACGCATGCCGGTCCATTTGCTCTCAAAGTGCTTTCGCCCGACCTTGTGCACAAGAGTGATGTCGGCGGCGTGGCTCTGAACGTTTCTGCTGAGCGGGTGGGCCAAACATATTGGGATTTGCAGGCGAAAGTGCGACGGCGCGCCCGTAAGGCGGGATTGCAGGGCGTGCTGGTTCAGGAGATGGCGCGGCCGGGCGTCGAGATCATCATCGGCATGCGTCGCGATCCCACCTTTGGCCCCATGCTCATGTTCGGCGGGGGCGGCGTGTATGTGGAAGCCCTGCGGGATGTGGCCTTTCGCATCGCACCTTTCGATGCGGAGGAGGCCCGGGCCATGATCGCGGAGACAGTGGCGGGACGCTTGCTGATGTTCGGCGCTCGCGGCCGCGTTCCGGGCGATGTGGACGCGCTGGTGAGATTGCTCCAGCTGGTGGCCGGGCTGGCGCTGGCCGCGCCCATGCTGCGCGAGTTCGAACTCAACCCTGTTATCGTGCATCCTGCGGGCCAGGGCGCGACGGTGGTGGACGCCCGGGCCATCCTGGGCTGAGTAGTTGATGATATGAATTTGAAATAAACTTTGGAGATGCCTCCAACTCATCAGACGAACATAGACGAAAAGAGGAAGGTGGACGAAGCGAACCATCGTCTATGTTCGTCAAAATGCGTAGGCGCTTTTCTCAAGTTTCAAGTGCGCTAGTTGCTTTGGAGCTTATTTGGCCCTTCATATCTCGCCCTGGGCCGTCAGCTGGGCCAGCAAAGCTGCCGCCTTGCGAGCGGCAATGCCCCGATGACTAATGGCGTTCTTCTCCTCCGGAGCGAGCTGAGCGAAAGTTTTTCCCAAATCGGGGACGAAGAAGATGGGGTCGTAGCCGAAGCCGCCCGCTCCCCTGGGCTGCTCGATGATGACGCCCGCGCACATGCCCTCAGTCGTCCAGGCCCGGCCTTCGGGCGTGGCAATGGCGACCACGCAATGAAAGGCCGCGTGTCGTTCCTGCGCGGGCGTGGCGACCAGCCGTTGCAACAGGATGTCGATACGGTCCGCATCGGTGGCGTCGGGGCCCGCATGACGCGCGGAATGAACGCCGGGCCAGCCCGCCAGCGCATCCACCGCCAGTCCGCTGTCATCGGCCCAGGTGAGCAGGCCCGAGAGTCGGGCGTAGGCTCGGGCCTTGAGCAAGGCGTTCTCCTCGAAGGTCTCGCCCGTCTCCTCCACATCAGCGTCGATGCCCACATCAGCCAGGGAGAGTACGTCGAAGGGCATATCTGCCAGCAATTCGCGGTATTCGCGCACTTTCCCCTTATTTTTTGTGGCAATCAGCAGTTTTTTCGCCATCAGGTTCGATACTCTCCGTTGATAGTGACGTACTCGTGACTGAGATCGCAGGTCCACATGGTGGTCTGGCCCGGCCCATCCCCCAATTGCAACTCGATGAGCAGCTCGGGCTGGGCGAAGCGCTTGGCAGCTTCGGTTTCATCGTAGGCCAGCGGCATCCCCCGGGAAACAATGTGCAATTTGGGAAGATATGCGTCTTCGGTAGCGCCGCCCGAAATCCATAATTCCGCCGCGTCTGGCTCGAACTCCGCGCCGCTGTATCCCGCCGCGGCCAGAATCCGACCCCAATTGGCGTCGCCGCCGTAAATGGCCGTCTTGACCAAGGGCGAGGTGACGATGGCGTTGGCCGCCTGATGCGCCGCCCGATCATTCCCCAGGCCCGAGACCCGCACCGTGACGAATTTCGTCGCGCCCTCGCCATCCCGCACGATGGCCTGGGCCAGGCGGATGCTGAGCGCCGTCAACGCCTGGGAGAATGCCTCGCACTCGGGCGTCTCCGGCTGGATGAGGACCCCGCCCGCCAGCCCATTGGCCAGCAGCGCCACGGTATCGTTGGTGCTGGTGTCGCCATCCACGCTAATGCGGTTGAAGGAAGCATCCGCGGCGCGTTTGAGAACGCGTTGCGCAGCCTCGGGCGAGAGTCGGGCGTCGGTGGTGATGACCGCCAGCATCGTGGCCATGTTGGGGTGAATCATGCCCGAACCCTTGCACATGCCAGCGATGGTGACCGCAGCATCGCCGATTTGTATCTGTTGAGATGTGGTTTTGGGACAGGTGTCGGTGGTCATAATGGCTCTGGCCGCGGCGTCGAAGCCGATTTCGTTTGCCTGCAAGGCGCCGAACAGCGTCGGCGTGGCCGCCTCGATACGCTCCACCGGCAATTGCACGCCGATGACGCCCGTGGACATCACCAGCGTACTCCATGGATCCAGGCCGAAGGTGCGCTCCACCGCCTCGGCCATGCGACGGGCGTTGGCCAGGCCCACCGGGCCGGTCACCGCGTTGGCGTTGCCGCTGTTGACGATGACCGCGTGGACGCGCTCGGGATTCACCTCCAGCAGGGTGCGATCGTACTGCACGGGTGCAGCCGCGTAGCGGTTTTGGGTGAAGACCGCAGCCGCGACCGCGGGCGCGTCGGAGAAAATCAGGGCCAGATCAGGCAGATTCTCGGGCTTGATGCCGCAGGCCGCGCCCGCATAGCTGAAGCCCTTGGGGAGTTTTTCAGACATAGCGTTCAACTCTCATCGAACAAGGCGCGCCCTTTCCGAAAGGTAGGCGCGCCTCTGGCGGTCAGTCGCGCTTGAAATTGCTGTAATCGGGCGTGCGATAGCGGGAGACGCCCACGCCCTCGATTTCCAGCATGGCCTGCACCTTCATGGGCAGCCCAAACAGTTTGATGAAGCCCTCTGCGTCCTGCTGATTGTACACATCGTCTTCGTCGAAGGTGACATAATCCTCGCGGTAGAGGCTGAACGGGCTCTTGCGGCCCACCAGGATGGCGTTGCCCTTGTAGAGCTTCATCCGCACCGTGCCCGACATGTTGCGCTCAGTGCTCTGCACGAACGCATCCAGGGCCTCGCGCAGGGGCGTGAACCACTGGCCGTTGTAAACCAGGTCAGCGTAACGCAGGCCCACCTGCTGCTTGTAATGCAGGGTGTCCTTATCCAGCACCAGCTGTTCCAGGGCTGCATGGGCTTCGTAGAGCAGCGTGCCGCCGGGCGTTTCGTAGATGCCGTGGGATTTCATGCCCACCAGGCGGTTTTCCACCAGGTCCACCCGGCCGATGCCATGTTTGGCGGCCAGTTCGTTCAGCTTCTCCATCATCTCCACCGGCCCCATGGCCACGCCGTTGATGCGTACGGGCAGGCCCGCCTTGAAATCGATGGTGACGTAGTCGGGCTCATCGGGTGCGGTCTCGGGTGCATTGGTGAGGGTGTACATCGCCTCTTCTGGTTCGTTCCACGGGTCTTCCAGCAGGCCGCCCTCATGACTCATGTGCCACAGATTGCGATCCCGGCTGTAAATGGAATCCTCGGTCGCGGCCACAGGCACGTTATGTTTCGCCGCGTAGGCCAGGGCGTCCTTGCGCCCGCGAATGTCCCATTCCCGCCAGGGGGCGATGATCTTGAGCTTGGGGTTCAGGGCCATGACCGTGAGCTCGAAGCGCACCTGATCGTTGCCTTTGCCCGTTGCGCCATGTGCGACCGCATCCGCGCCTTCCAGCTCTGCGATCTCGACCATGCGTTTGGCGATGAGGGGACGGGCCATGCTCGTGCCCAGCAGATACTTGCGCTCGTACACCGCGCCTGCCTGCATGGTGGGGAAGACATAATCAGTGAGGAATTCCAAACGCAGGTCCTCGATGTAGATTTTGCTGGCGCCTGAGGCGATGGCTTTTTCCTCCAGACCGTCCAGCTCTTCTTCCTGGCCCAGGTCTGCACTGAAGCAGATGACTTCGCAGCCGTAGTTTTCCTTCAGCCACGGCACGATGACCGAGGTGTCCAGGCCGCCCGAGTAGGCGAGCACAACTTTGTTGATTTTGGTCTTTGGGGGTGTCACGAGATTCTCTCCTGATGATAATGAGTTAAGTAGTTGATGATATGAATTTGTTACTACTAAGGTAGCCTGGCTAGAAACCACGAAGACACGAAGCCACAAAGGCACGAAGAAAAGAAAAAGCTTTGAAATTCTTGGTGTTCTTAGTGTCTTTGTGGTGATTGAAGTCGGGTACGTTAGTAGTTACATGAATTTGAAATAAACTTTGGAGATGCTTCCAACTCATCAGACGAAGATAGACGAAAAGACGAAAGTAGACGAAGCGAACCATCGTCTATGTTCGTCAATCTTCGTCCATGTTTGTCAAAATGCGCAGTCGCTTTTCTCAAGTTTCAAATGCGCATCTACTTAAGATTGATTGAGGATAACAAATGGTTGAAAGGGCAAATAAAAAACCACGATGAAGAGACCATCGTGGTTGGGTGCGGGAGGAGTTCAGATGCAGACGCGAGTCAGGGGATCAGACCGATAATCTGATCTCTTCCCGTTAGCTGGTACGCCTGCGGAGCATGAACATGGCCCGACTATACCGGATTTCCAGACATCTGTCAACTTGAACCGGCCGCGTTCAGCAGCCCCTGCGGCAGAATGGGCATTTGTCTGCGTCTGGCAAAAGATAGGATAATGAGACCATGAATCTGTCACTGGCCGTCAAGCAGCAGGCCCGAGATCTGGGTTTCGATCTGGTCGCCATCGCACCGGTCGGACCCGGGCCCGATTGGGAGCGCTACCAAGCGTGGCTCGACGCGGGCATGGCCGGGGAGATGGCCTATCTGGCCCGGCATGCTCCGCTGAAGCAAGACCCGCGGGCCCTGCTGCCCGGGGCCCGCTCCATTATCCTGGTGGGGCTGAACTACGCCCAAGCCATCGATCCCGCGCTACTGGCAGACCCGAGCCGCGGGCGCATCTCTCGCTACGCACTGGGCAGCGATTATCACAAGGTCATGCGCAAGGCCTTGATCCGGCTGGATGGCTGGTTGGCCACACAGACCGGCCGCGGCGGCCGCGGGCGGGTCTTCGTGGATAGCGCGCCGATGCTGGAACGCTCCTGGGCCAGCCGCGCGGGCCTGGGCTTCATCGGCAAGAACACGTGCCTCATCCATCCCGATTGGGGATCCTGGTTTTTTCTGGGCGGATTGCTGGTCCCCGAAACGCTTACGCCCGATCATCCTCCCGAATTGAAAGCTGGCTTCCCCGACATGGCATGGCATTTTGAGGGTGGCCAGATAGGGACATGCGGAGCCTGCGCCCGGTGCCTGGACGCGTGCCCCACCGGCGCGTTCGCGGCTCCCCGCCAGTTGGACGCGCGCCTGTGCATCTCCTACCTCACCATCGAACAGCGCGGGCCTATTCCCTTTGCGCTGCGGCCAAAGCTGGGCAACTGGATCTTCGGCTGCGACCTGTGCCAGGAGGCGTGCCCGTGGAATCGCAAGGCCCGTCCCGCCACGCACCCCAAACTGCAACCCCATCCCGACCGCGTCGCACCGCCTCTGCTGGATCTTCTGGCCCTGGACGAGGATGGGTTTCGGGCTCGGTTCGCGGGCAGTCCGGTGATGCGGGCCAAATGGGCGGGTTTCATGCGCAATGTGTGCGTGGCCGCAGGCAATTGGGGGAATCCCGCGGCGCTGGAGCTTCTGGAACAGCATTTGTGGCGCAGTCCCGCGCTGGTGGCGGAGCATGCAGCCTGGGCGCTGGCCCGGCTGCGCAGCGGCGCGGGGCTCCTGGCGCTGGAGCGGGCCTATGAACGGGCGTCGGACGCTGTCCTGCGCGAGCTCATCGTCCGGGCGCTGGGGGCGAGCGTTTCGGGGGGCGGAACGTCTGGGCGTCCCGCCTCATGAGTGATGGATTTGACATGAAATGTATTTTGGTGTACACATTGTCTCTACACTTTCTTGATTTTTTGCCCACTTGACGCCAGATTAATAGTTTTCCATCGAAACCACCGCGCTCATGCACGACATACTCATCCGTCATGGACATCTCTATGCCGGGGAGGGGAGAGCGCCAATCATCGGAGATATCGCTATCGATGGCGATATCATTGCCGGTATTGGCAAACTGGCGGATGCACGCGGGCGGATGGAAATCGATGCCGGGGGACTGGCGGTGGCGCCGGGCTTCATCAACATGCTCAGCTGGTTCAATGAATCGCTCATCGAGGACGGACGTTCGCAAAGCGAAATCCGCCAGGGCGTGACGCTGGAGGTGCTGGGGCATGGCGAGCACACCGGCGCCACGTCTGACCGCGTCGTGCGCGGGCCCGGCTGGAAGCCGCCGCGAAAAAGAAACGCGAGTGATTGGTGACAACGCCACTCACGCAGCCACCTGCTATCTGTCACTTGCTATTCCCACCCCCCAACTCATTCTCATCACAAAGGAGGAGCCTATCGACGGATTCTTCATCCTCAATACCGCATTCACCCCCGTTTTTTCTCAAGGAGACAGAAATGCTTTCGCACAAGAAGAAATTGCTCATTCTCACCGTACTCGTGATGATCGTCGCGGCCGCGGCCCTCTCCGCTTGCGGCGGCCAGGCCACGCCCGAAGTCATCGAAAAAGTGGTCACCCAGGTGGTTCAGGTGACGGTTGTGGTCGAGGGCACGCCCCAGGTGGTCGAAAAAGAGGTGACCAAAGTCGTCGAGGTCGAAAAGGTGGTCACCCCCACGCCCGAGACCGTCAACTACAACCAGGCGCCAGATCCCACCACCCTGGTCATGGCCGATAGCGCAGACATCGCCAACATGGACCCGGCTCTGGCTTATGAGGGCTCCAGCTTTGACATGCTCTACAACGTCTACGAGGGTCTTATCTTCCTGAATCAGAAATCGGCCAGCGAATTTGTGCCTCAGCTCGCCACCGAAGTGCCCAGCGTGGATAATGGCGGTATTTCGGCCGATGGCAAGACTTACACCTTCCACATCCGCAAGGGCGTCAAATTCCACAACGGCAACGATCTCACCGCCAGCGACGTGGCCTACTCGTGGGAGCGGGCCTTGCTGCAATCGGGGCCCAACAGCGGCCAGTGGATGATGATCGAGGCTATCATGGGCTATGGCTCGGGCGACATCACCGAGCCTATCGCGGATGGCGCGTACGCGGGCGACCGCGGCCAGCTCATCGCCAATGCTTCGGCCGATGAGCTCAAGGCCGTGTGTGAGGCTGTGAAAGATCGCTTCGAGGTGGATGACGAGGCCGGGACCTTCACCGTCAAGCTGGAGAAGCCCTGGGGCCCGTTGATGGCCATCATTTCTCAGCCCTGGGCCTTCATCATCGACCAGGATTGGGCGGTGGAAAATGGCGATTGGGACGGCTCCTGCGACACCTGGCAGAACTACTACGCGCCCGGCCCCGAAGAAGATCCCATCAACTTCATCGCCAACGGCACCGGCCCCTACAAGCTGGATCACTGGACGCCCGACGAGGAATGGGTGCTGGTGGCCAACGAAGATTACTGGCGGCAGCCTGATGATCCCATGTGGGAGAACGGCCCCGCGGGCCCGCCCAGCATCAAGCGCATCGTGCACAAGACCGTCAACGAGTGGGGCACCCGCTTCGCCATGCTGCAGGCGGGCGATGTGGCCTGGGTGACCGTGCCTGATTCCAACCGGCCCCAGGTGGACCCCCTGGTGGGCGAGATCTGCGACAACGACACCGGCGAATGCCAGCCGGGCGAGAATCCCGATGCGCCTCTGCGCATGTGGCCCAACCTGCCCAGCACCAGCCGCACCGACATCTTCATGAACTTCAACGTCAAGACCGATGAGTCAGGCAACAATCCCTACATCGGCAGCGGCCAACTGGACGGCAACGGCGTTCCCCCCGACTTCTTCTCCGACATCCACGTGCGCAAGGCCTTCAACTACTGCTTCGACTACGACACCTACATCTCGGACGGGCAGAACGGCGAGGGCATCCGCAACAACGGCCCCATCATCGTGGGCATGTTGGGCTACAATCCCGATGGCGAGATGTATGAATTCGATCTCGACAAATGCGCGGCCGAGCTGGAGCAGGCCTGGGGCGGCAAACTGCCTGAAGTCGGCTTCCGCGTGCAGGCTGTCACCAACACCGGCAACCTCATGCGCCAGACCGCAGCCGCGATCCTGCAATCCAATCTGCGCTCCATCAACAAGAACTACCGGATCGAGATCGTGACCCTGCCGTGGCCTTCCTACCTGAGCTCCTTCCGTGCGGGGCAGTTGCCCATCGCCATCAGCGGCTGGGGCGAGGATTACCACGATCCACACAACTGGGTGCAGCCCTATCTCATCGGCACCTTTGCCAAGCGGCAGAATACGCCTGACGATTTCCGCGAGATCTTCCGTCCGCTCATCGAAAAGGCCGTGGAAGAGCCGGACACCGCCAAGCGCGCCGAGTACTACTACGAGATTCAGAAACTGCATCACGAGAACGTGCCGCAGGTCATCCTCTCGCAGGCAGGCAACCGCATTTACGAACAGCGCTGGGTGAAGAACTTCTACTACAACCCGCTGGCCTCCGCCCATCGCTACATCTATCCGCTCTCCCTGGGCGGCGAATAATCCCTTCACAACCCAGGCGGTGGACGGCTTCCCTACCGGTCGTCCACCGCCCATTCCTCCAATCCTCGCTTCCCAATTCCCTCATACCAGCTTATGACTGCATACATTATTCGTCGTCTGATCCAATTGCCGTTGACCATCATCGGCGTGACGCTGCTCATCTTCGCCATGCTCCAGTTGCTGAGTCCGGTGGAACGCTCCGCGCTGTACGTGCCCGCCATCCCTCACAACGAGGGGGCCATCGACGCCATCATCAGCAAGTATGGCCTGGATCAGCCCTTCTACGTGCAATACTGGCAATGGCTGGTGGGACGCGCAGACCCGGAAACGGGCGAGGTGGAGGGCGGCGTGCTTCGGGGCGATCTGGGTTTTTCTCGCACCGGGCGGCAGGATGTCAAAGATCTGATCCTGCAGAAGCTTCCCGCCACTCTGGAACTGGCCCTGTGGAGCGTCATCCCCATCCTCGGCGGCGGCATCTGGTTGGGCATCCTGGCGGCTCTGCATCACAATAAACTCGCGGACCAGGTCATCCGCATCTTCGTCACCATTGGCTGGTCCTTTCCCACCTTTGTCTTTGGTCTGCTTGCCTTATTGATTTTTTATTCCTATCTGGGATGGTTCCCGCCAGGGCGACTTTCGGATCAGATGCAGGCGGTGGTGTCATCGCCCGGATTCACGCAATACACTCACATGAACACCTTCGATGGTCTGCTCAATGGCAGGCTGGATGTGTTCTGGGACGCGTTGCGACATCTCATCCTGCCGGTCATCACCCTCTCCTACGTCATTTGGGCCAAGATGGTGCGCGTGACCCGCTCCTCCATGCTGGAGACCCTGAGGCAGGATTACATGCGAACGGCCCGGGCCAAGGGGCTTCCCAATCGAATTGTTTTGTACCGTCATGCGTTTCGCAACGCCTTGCTGCCGGTGATGACCATCGGCGGCATGACCGTGGTCTCGCTGCTGAACGGCGTTGTGGTGGTGGAAGTCATCTTCAACTATCCGGGCCTGGGCTCGGCCGCCGCGCGCGCAGCCGCCAGCCTCGACGCTCTGGCCATGTTGGGATTCGTATTGTTCAACAGTCTCGTCCTGCTGCTGGCCAATCTCTTCATCGATCTCGCCTATGCCGCGGCCGACCCCCGCATCCGGCTGCACTAGGAGCGCGCCATGACGGAAAAACATCCCAACTATCCCCACGAAATCGAATCCGCAGATGTGAACAAGCCCCCCGTCACCGAACTGCCCGACTTTCAATTGCGTCAATTGGGACGCCTGGAAAAACGACTGGGGCAGGAATGGTACAACATCATCCGGGGCGTTATGACCAACCCCCTCTCGGTGCTGGGCCTGATAATCGTCAGTTTTTTCATCCTGGTGGCCGCGTTTGCGCCGGTGCTGGCCCCGCCTCTGGATGCGGCCAGCGATCCCTATCTCATCCCGCGGGATGGCTTCAGCCCCGAACCCAAACCGCCGGGCACAGAATGGCGCCGGGAGCCTCCTCCCGTGCCTGGGTGGTATCAGATCGTCTCGGGCAAGGATTACTGGGTGCACATCATGGGCACAGCCAGCGGCCAGTTCGATATCTACTACGGCATCGTCTGGGGGTCTCGCACCGCCTTGTTCGTGGGCGTCTTCATCACCGCCATCACCGTGATTATCGGCATCATCGTGGGCGCCCTATCGGGCTTTTACGGCGGCCTCATCGATGACGGGCTGATGCGCGCCACAGAGATCTTCATGGCCTTTCCCTTCCTGCTGGCCGCGATGACGCTTTCCGCCATCCTGGTTCCCATCTTTGGCCGCAGCATCTGGCCCGCGACCATCGCGCTCATCGTCTTCGGTTGGATGACTTACGCCCGGGTGATCCGCGCCGAGATTTTCTCCACCAAAGAGCGGGATTATGTGCTGGCGGCCCGGGTCATTGGCGCCCGCGATTCGCGGATGCTCTTCAAACACATCATCCCCAACGCCATCTACCCCATCGTCATCCTCGCATCCATGCGCGTCGGCGATTATGTGCTCTCCTTCGCCACCCTCAGCTTTCTGGGCGTAGGCACCGATATCGGCTACGCCGATTGGGGGCAGATCATCAGCTTCGCCCGGGATTGGATCATGAGCTTGAACAAGCATTGGTACATCGTTTTCTTCCCGGGCATGGCGCTGCTCCTGTTTGGGCTGGGCTGGAATCTGCTGGGCGACGCGCTGCGCGACATCATGGACCCGCGGCTGCGCAAGGGCTAGGTCTCTCTCATCATGTCCGCGACGCGATTTAGCTGGCAGGCGCTCACTCTGGAGCTCGTCGTCCCCTTCCGCCTTTCCTACGGTGTCAGCGAGACGCGTCAGGTCTTCTGGTTGCGGCTGGCCGAGGACGCAGGCTGGGGCGAGAGTGCAATCCCGCCCTACTACCACATCCCCCAGGCCGAGATCATCGCCTTTTGGGAGCAAATGGCCCGGCGGGACGTTCCATTTCCCGATGATCCGGCGGAGATAGCCGCCTGGGTGGACGCGGAAGGCCCGGCTCCCGCGCGCTGCGCTCTGGATATCGCCCTGCATGATCGTATCGCCCGCCGCGCGGGCCTGCCGCTGCATCAACTCCTGCGCCTGTCCCGCCCGCAACCACGCGCCACCGCGTTCACCATCCCTATTGCCGAGCCTGATGAGATGGCTCGCATGGCCCGGGAGGTTCTCAACCGCCCCGTGCTCAAACTCAAGCTAGGCAGCGAGGATGACGCGGTGCGGGTGGCGGCTGTGCGTTCGGCCCGCCCCGACGCCCGACTTTATCTCGACGCCAACGCGGCCTGGTCGCCCGATGAGGCTGTGGCGCGCATCCGGGAGCTGGAGCGATTCGGGTTGGATCTGGTGGAGCAGCCTGTGCCCAAAGAGGACATCGAGGGCATGGGGCAAGTGCAGGCCCGGGTGAACGTCCCCATCGTGGCCGACGAATCGGTGCAGACGCTGGCCGACGTGGAGAGACTGGCCGCGGCGGGTGTGCGGGGCATCAACCTGAAATTGATGAAGGTGGGCGGTCTGGCCCCGGCCCTGCAGATGTTGAAGCGCGCTCGGGCTTTGGGCATGAGGATCATGCTGGGTTGCATGATCGAGACCTCGCTGGGCGTCACTGCCATGGCCCACTTCATCTCCCTGGCCGATTGGATCGACCTGGACGCGCCCCTGCTCATTCGCAACGATCCTTTCGAGGGCGTGCGCTACGACGAACGCGCGCGAATTCATCTTCCCCAACGCCCTGGCATCGGCGTTATTCGCAAATGAACCCGCCATGACTCAAAACCATCACCTGAATCGGGCGCTGCAAGCGGCATGCGAGCCGTTCGCCGACGCCCGCACGAATTTCTGTCAGCTCGAAATCACCTCCTGCCGCGCCTCGACCTGTGCGCTGGCTGGCGAAACGCTGGATCGGGCCACGCTGGACGCCGTCATCGACGCCCTGGCCACAGATTTTCCCAACCTGCGATTCGATTCCTCGGCGGTGCGCATCCTGCACCGCGACGCAGCGCGTTGGGCGGTGGTGGCGACCAATGTGGCGGGCGTTTACGCTCAGACATCGGTTTACTCCGAGCTGGTCACCCAGGTGATGGCAGGATGGCGGCTGGAGATTTTGAAAGAGAGGGAGGGTTGGGCGTTCACCCGGCAGGAAGATGGCTATCTGGGCTGGATTAATCGCCGTTATCTTGCCGAGACGCGCCAGTCTTCCCCCACCCATCTGGTCGCGGCCCCGGTCGTTTTGCTGCACGAAGGTGCGGATGCGACTGCTCCGCTGGCGGGCAGGCTGTCAGCGGGCGCTTTTGTGTCCCTGATCGATGCGAGGGATGGCTGGGCGCTCCTGGATCTGCCGGGCGGCCAGATGCGATGGACGCCCTCTTCTGGCCTGCGGGCGTTGGACGCCCATCCAACCAGCCCCGAAGCCCTTCGCCGACAGATGATCGAGGACGCGCTGGCCTTTGTGGGATTGCCCTATGTTTGGGGCGGCGCCAGCGGGTTTGGCATCGACTGCTCGGGCTTCGCCCGGCTAATCCATTTGCTGAACGGCGTCGCCATTCCCCGGGACGCGGACATGCAGTTTTTGGCCGGCTCAGCGGTGGATGAGCCATTCCAGCCGGGCGATTTATTGTTTTTCAGAAGCAAGGACAGCCATCGAATCGCCACGCACGTGGGCGTCAGCCTGGGCGGCTGGCGGATGATTCACGCGTCCATCTCCCGCAACGGCGTTTACGTGGATGATGTGCAGCAAACGCCGCATTTGCGCGAAACTTTCGTCGGAGCCCGTTCATTCCTCAATCCACCGTGAGTTCTATCATGACTGTCGATCCCGCATCCCGTTTTCAAACCATTCTTGGTAAGTACCGTGGTGAGATGCTTGCATGTAGCTTTTGCGGTGATGTCCCCCATCTCCCCCGAGGATGGCGCAAGCTGTCCTTCAGCCCGTGGGCTCGATAGTGCGACTTCAATCCGCGGTTTGGCGGCGCTGGCCGACTGAAGTCAGGGCCGACTGATTGGATGTGGGTTTAGGGTGTCGGCGTCGCCTTGCGCACTGGCGTGGTTCGCGGTGCGGGCGTGCTGCTGGGTTTGCGTTTCTTCTTTTTGGGTTTAGCGGTGGGCTTAGCAGTCTTTTTCTTCTTCTTGACAGGCGTCACTTTCGCCTTTTTCTTGACTACAATGCTGGTCGCGTAATGATGGCGGTTCTTGACGTATGTCATGGCCGTAGCATGCCGTCCGACCTTCAGTTGGCCCGAGATTTTGGTGTTGCGAGTCAGGTAAACTTTGGTTTTGCCAATGAGCACCCAGCTATGGTTGCGTCCGATCTTCCGGATGTTGCCGGATATGGGAATGCCCTTTTTTTGTCCTGTGGGCTTGGGCGTAGCCTTTGGATGCGAGATATCCTTTTTCTTGACTACAATGCTGGTCGCGTAATGATGGCGGTTCTTGACGTATGTCATGGCCGTAGCATGCCGCCCGACCTTCAGTTGGCCCGAGATTTTGGTGTTGCGAGTCAGGTAAACTTTGGTTTTGCCAATGAGCACCCAGCTATGGTTGCGTCCGATCTTCCGGATGTCGCCAGAAATCGGCTTATACTTTCTACCGGGGCGCGCCGGTTCTGAGCTGATCCCTCCGCCGGCGATTGTCACCGTCCTGGGCGTCGCTGTGGGGTGCGGTGTGGGCGCTGGTGGTGTAGGATTGGGGACGGTGGTCGCCTTTTTCTTGGGCGGCCGCGTCGCCTTCTTTGTGGGGACGGGTTTTCTCTTGGGTCGTGCGGTGGGCTTCTTGGTCGCCTTTTTCTTGGGCGGCCGCGTCGCCTTCTTTGTAGGGACGGGTTTTCTCTTGGGTCGTGCGGTGGGCTTCTTGGTCGCCTTTTTCTTGGGCGGCTGCGTCGCCTTCTTCTTGGGGGTGGATTTCGTTGTCGCTTTTTTGCGAGGGGTGGGATTGCTGGTGGCGACGGTGCTAACTGCGGTGGATGATGACTTGATGTCTGCGGACGGAATCGGCGTCGTTGATGCCGTTGCAACTTTCGGGGCAGTGGTGGAGGCTGGTGGCGTAGCGTTCGCTGCTCCGGCTGCGATCACCAGGGCGCCCGTGGGCGTTGCTGTGATTTTCGGGATGACGGTGGTGGTGGCGTCGTTGTCAGGAGTTTCTGTCGCAGGTCCGGGGTGAGTAGTCTGGGCGTCTGGCGTTTCTTTTCCCGGCAGGGGCGTTCGGACGCCCCCTTCCTTTTCTTCATTCTCGGCGTCTGAAGCTTCTGCGATCGTCGAGGCGGCGGAATTGGTGAGAATCTGGACGGCTTCAGCCCGAAGCTGGTCTCCCTCCGGCTCTACATGGATGCGCATCTTCGCCCAATCCCCGGCGTTCAGCGAATGCGCCACATCCGCCGGAATGCGCACGGTGAAATCGTCGATAATGCAAGTGTAACCGTTGCATTCCTGGACTTCACCTTCGTAGGGAATTTCGACGGCTTTGCCCCGTTCCAACGCCATTCGAATTTCCCGCGCCCGTCTCTGGTGGATGGCGGTCTGGAGTTGCTCTTTTTGATCGGGCGGCGTCAGCAACAACAGCAGATGCTCAGAAGCCAGTTTGGCCGGATAGAGGGTACTGTCGGGCTGGGCGTGGCCCGAGAGATAGATCGTGGCCCCCAACAGTAGCGTGAGGAAAATCGCTGCGACCAGCGCAGTGGGAATCGCTGGCAGGGCCGGGGCCAGGGCAAGGGACCATCGCTGCCAGAAAGGCGGGGGCGGGACCATCGCTGGGGACGGCTCGGAGAGCGGAATCGATTGCAGGACGCGTTCCCGCGCCCGGGCCAGAGCCGCGTCGGCCTCGGGCATTGTTTCGCCGCCCAAATCCTGCAATTGCCGGGTCAGCAAAAGCATCTCCTCCAGTTCCACCGCCATCTCATCCCGCGCGCCGACTTCCCCGAATGCACCCTCCGGGGTTTCCAGCATCTCTTGGAAAAGATCTGGCCAGTGGCGGTCTTCGACGCTCATCAGGATGATCGTTCCAAAATACGGCGGAGAGTGGCTACGCCCCGAAATTGCAGGGCTTTGACAGCTCCCTCTGACTTGTTCATTATTTTGGCCACTTCGGAGATGTTGTAGCCTTCTAGAAATCGCAGGGTGATGACCTGGGCCTGATCTTCGGTCAACTGGTTGATGGCGCTCAGCAGCGCGGCGTTCTCCAGTTTGGCCGCAGTCGCTTGATAAGGGTCTCCGTAGTGGGGGTTGGCCGGAATATGGGGCGTCTCATCGATATTCGTATAGGTGGCTTGGCTGCGCTTGCGATAATAATCGACGACGAGATTATGCGCGATGCGATAGATCCAGCCAGAAAAGGATGTCCGCCAACCCTTCCCACCCCGCATAGCCTCCAGCATCCGCAAAAACACCTGCCCGGTGAGATCTTCTGTCACCAACGGATCGCTGGTGCGATGATAAATGAAGCTCTGAATTTTGGGCGCGTAGAGATCGTAGAGTTTGGCGATGGCTTCCGGATCACGGGCTGCCGCCCGCTCCACCAGCGCCGCCTCTGTGGTGGAAAACGTTGGCGGCAATACGCTTTCGTGAGTCAAGACGGGGGAAGGGTGAAAAAGTTACGGGGGAAGTGCGGGGAAAACGCAGGGGATAGATTTCCCTTGCAGAAAATCGACGACTTCCGATTAAGCGATCGACACGCGCCAAAAAAGCAGTCACATCATAGCTGATATGATATTTTTATGCAAACAGAGGTGAGGGCGAGTGGCTGTATCGATTTGATCGGCGCAAATCAGGGGCGTCGTCTGGGCCAAAGTATGATGTCCGCCATCAACGCGATTTTTATTCTTTACCGCCACAGGACCGATATCAGCTCATCTTATCCCCAGCGCTGGGCGTTGCAGCATCGCTTTCATGGGTGACTTTGTAAACCACCCACATGCGCTGGAGCACCGTGATGCCAGCCAGTATGGCGATCAGGGCCAGACCGATGAGGGGAAGCGGTTCGTACAATCCGCTGAAAATCAGCACGACCGCCATGATGATGAATCGCTCGACCCGGGTGCCGACGCCGACTTTGACGTCGATGCCAATGCCCTCGCCCCGGGCCCGGGTGTAGCTGACCAGGAAGCTGGCGATGAGCGCCAGAAACGCGAGCATGACAGCTGCCACATTGCCATTGCTTGCGTAGCCGTAAGCCAACGCCATGATGATGATCGATTCGCTAAGTCGGTCCAGGGTGCTATCCCAGAATGCGCCGAATTTGTTGCGGATGCCGAGCTGTCTCGCCAACGTGCCGTCGATGGCGTCGGCGCCTGCAGCGATGAGGAAGACAACGCCGCCCCAAAAGATATGCCCACTGATGATGAGGTAGGCGGCCACGACGTTCAGGAGGAATCCCAACAATGTGATGACGTTGGGGGTGATGTGAAGCGCCCGGAAGACGCCAGCGATTGGCTCCAGAATGACTTTGAGGTTGCGTCGTCCCCATTCGGTGATCATAGTGAGGGTTATCCTTTGCTCGTGGGATGGTCCGAAAAGTTCACCCGACGGCGATCTTTGTCGGAAAGATCAGCATTTGCTGCTGAAAGTAGTATAATGAGAAATCAACTATGTAGGTCTTCGGCTGCAATGCTTGATGCCAACCGATAAGATAGCTTTTGAATCTGACGTCAAACGTCATGGATCTAACGTCAAGAGAGCTTTCGCAACAGCCCATGACGCCTGACGTTGGAGGAAATGGATTGTTAATGACCATTTTTGTAGCGAAATTGGCGTCGGTGCGCAGACCTGTATAGTTACATGGGAAAATCGATTTCAAGTTTACACGATCCCTGTCACTTTCTCAAATCTTCCGCCGCTCCGCCACACTTTCCCATCGTCGTATTGTGTTTCGCCGTTCGAAAATCTCCAAAGGGCTGAACGAACCGCTCCATCAGGCTTTGCAATTGCTGAAAGATGCCCGGAACGTCATCGTGCTGACCGGAGCGGGCGTTTCCACGCCCTCCGGCATCCCCGATTTCCGTTCCGACGGCACAGGGTTGTGGAGTTTCACCAATCCTTTCGAGGTCGCGACCATCTGGGCGTTCCGCGAGCATCCGCAGCGCTTCTATGATTGGATACGGCCTCTGGCCCGGGATGTGCTCGAAGCCCGTCCCAATCCCGCACATCTGGCGTTGACGCAGATGGAGCAGCTGGGGATGGCGTCCGTCATTATCACGCAAAACATTGATGGATTGCATCAAAAGGCCGGATCGAGGCAGGTGCTGGAGATTCACGGGCACCTGCGCACGGTCGTCTGCCTGGATTGCGGCTATCGGGCGGCGAGCGAGCCGTATCTGCGGGAGTTTATCGATGCCGGCAAGATGCCCATCTGCCCCCAGTGCGGCGGCGTTCTCAAACCTGATGTGGTGCTGTTTGGCGAAGCGTTGCCTCACGATGTCGTGGTGGCGGCTCAGGAAGCCGCGCTGCATAGCGATCTGATACTGGTAGTGGGGTCGTCTCTGGAAGTCATGCCTGCGGCGGATTTACCGGCCCTGGCCGTCCGCAGCGGCGCAAAACTCATCATCGCCACTTTGGGTATGACGCCGCTGGACCATCTGGCGGATGTGCTCCTTCGCGGCGATGTCGCCCAAACCATGCCCTGGCTGGCGCAGCATCTTGCAATCTCCTGAAGGATTCACAACATCAGCTCATCATTCAAAGGAACTTATGTCATCGCTATGAAGATCGGAGTGTTGGCCCTGCAGGGCGCTTTTCGAGAACATATCCTCAAACTGCAAGCGTTGGGCGTCGATGTCCGCGAAGTTCGGCTGCCCGGACATCTGGACGGGTTGGACGGTCTCATCATTCCGGGAGGCGAGTCCACCACCATCGGCAAATTGGCCGTCGCCTTCGATCTGCTGGCTCCGTTACGCGCCTTCGTGCGCCAAAAGCCTACCTGGGGCACTTGTGCAGGGCTCATCCTGCTGGCGGATCGGGCCGTGAGGCAGAAGAAAGGGGGGCAGCCTCTCATCGGAGGTCTGGATGTCACGGTGGATCGGAACTATTTTGGGCGGCAGGTGGATAGCTTCGAGGCGGATCTGGATGTGCCCGCCCTGGCCGCAATCGCCCATCCCGAAGACCCGGACGGCCCCTTTCACGCCATTTTCATCCGGGCGCCCGCGGTGGTGGAGATGGGGCCCGGCGTCCAGTTGCTGGCCCGCCTGCCCGGCGACGGCTCCATCGTGGCGGTGCGCCAGGGGCGTCTGCTGGGCACCGCCTTCCATCCCGAACTCAGCGATGATTTGCGCTTCCATCGCTACTTCATCAGCATGATCGCCTGAGCCTGCCGCCGTCCGAACGCGCGTCGTTGGCGCTTCGCGCCAGGAGAGGAAACGCGTCGGGCGGCTATTTCAGATGTCCGGTCTTGAGGGCCACGGCCAACTTATTCTTGAGCGCGGCCAGGCCTGCGTCGGGGTGGCGCTTCTCCACCTCGTCCAGGTCTGCGAGATGCTGTTGCAGCTCCGCGTCCCCGCGGTCTTGCTTCCGGGCTTCGTTGTAGAGCTCGATGGCCTTTTCCTGCTCTCCTTGCACCCAGGCGGTCAGAGCCAGGTTGTACCGGGCCCGTAGATAGCGGTCGTCTTTCTCCAGACACGTGGTCAATTCCTGATTCGCCCGCTCCAGTTCGCCGGTGAGGATATCCAGGTAGCCGATGTTGTTGTACACATCCGCCCGCTCGGGGTCCAGCTCCAGCAGCCGGGCGAACGCATCCCGGGATTTTTGCAGCTCGTCCGCCTCGTAGTAGAGGTAGCCCAGGGCCAGGAACGCGTTTTCGTTCTCCGCTCCCGCATCCAGAGCCTTTTCCAGCGTCTCGGTGGCGGGTTCGTTCTTGCCCTCGCGATAGTAGGTGAAGCCCAGGGCCGAGAGGTAGTCGGGGTCTGCGGGCGAGGCCTCGACAGCCACCCGCAGATTGGCCTCGGCCTGGGGCAGCAGGCCTTGATCTGATTGCAGCACGCCCAGTTGGTAGCGAGGCGTGGGATCGGACGGGGCCAGCTCAATGGCCCGCTTGAACGCGCGCATCGCGTCCCGGGGCTGATCCAGATCGAGATAGGTCATTCCCAGCAGCGTCTGCACCTCGCCCGTTTGGGGGAGCTGGGGAGCCAGGCGGCGCAGGGCTTTGCGCGCGGCTTTGGGGTTTTCTTCCACCTGAGCGGCGATGGCTTGCAGTTGTATGATGATGTCGTTATCCATGATTTTCCTCGGTCGTGGGGTGGGGTGATGGCGGCGGCCCGTCATAGAGGCCGCGTCGGTCGTTCAGACGAATGGTGATGACGTCCCAGAACATGCGCCAGGTGTCTTTCAATGGATCCACCCGGCTGTCTTCATCGAAATACCAGTTGATGGGCACTTCCACGATCTTCTTGCCCTGCTTTTGGGCCACATACAGGGCCTCGACGTCGAAGGTCCAGCCGTCAATGGTCTGGTAGGGGAAGATGTCGTAAACCGCGTCCCGCTTGAACATCTTGAAGCCCGCCTGAGTGTCGCTGAAGCCATGCACGGCCAGGGTGCGCACGATGAAGTTGAACACCCGGCCCATGAGATGCCGGTAGCCGGGCTCGTCGAAGCGCTTTGCGCCCGGCGCTTCGCGGCTGCCAATGGCCACGTCGTAGCCGTCGAGATAGGGAGGCAGGAATTTCTCCACCTCGGAGATGGGCATGGAGAGATCGGAATCGCACATGAAGAGATACTCGCCCCGGCCTGCATAGAACCCCGCGCGCACCGCTGCGCCCTTGCCCTTTTCGCTGTGGATGACGCGTATCTGAGGATGCTCCCGGGCGTAAGTCTCGGCGATCTCGGTGGTGCGATCAGAGCTGCCATTCTCGACGATGATGACTTCGACGTCGTAAGGCGCGGTTTGCATCCACGCCAGAATGTTATCCAGCGACCCGGGCAAACGATGCTCTTCATTATAGGCCGGGATGACGATGCTCAGCAGCGGGGACGGGGAGGAGGTGGCGGTTTCGTTGGAGGTCATGGAGACAGAAAGGGGAGAGAAAACAGAATTGCGGCGATGGCTCCCATGCAGGCGGCCAGAAAATTCACAAAATCATTGTTCATCCACGCGACGCCCTGAACGAGCCGGGCGGCGTGTCCGCAGTAATGGACGGGCTGTTCGGTGACTGCGTCACAACGTTCGCAATAATACAACCGTTGCACAGTTGCGCCCAAAAATGAATCGAACAATGAGGCCAGAAAACCCGCGATGGGCAGGATGATGAGTAGAAACCAGTCGCTCAGGAACCACTGGCCCGTCGTCAGCAAGGATGCTGCCTGGATGGTGGTGAATGTCGTGATGCCAATGAACGCGCCGCCGCCCAGGCTGGCAATCAGTCCCGCCCGGGTGACGCCGCCCGAAACGCCCGGCTGGATGATCTGTCTGGTGGTGATGAGGCGAGGCGGACGCCTGGAGAGCATCCCCAGCTCGGTGGCCCAGGTATCCGCGGTGACCGCGGCCAGCGAACCGAAATAGGCCAGGGTGAAGTAAGGATACCAGGGCGATTCATGCCCCCAAATGCCCACGGCCAGGGCCATGAGCAGCGCAACGCCGCCATTGGCCAGGGTTTGCGTCAGGTCTCGCGGGCCTTCCTTTTCGGATGCTATTGCCTGAGCTTTGCGCGTGCGTCCCACGCGGCTGAGGAGGCTGCTGGAGAGGAAGAAGGCTATCAGCAGCGCGGCCCAGGTGAGACCGCCATAGCCGAAGACCAGTCCGCCGATGAGCGTCGCCCCCAACGCGCCGCCCGGCGTCAGAGCCTTCAGCTTCCACCCAGCCAGGCCGATCAACGCAGCCAGAAGCAGTCCCGCGCCGATCATCACTGGCGCGCCAGGAGCGGACATGGGCGTCAGCCTCCGACGGCCAGATTGATGAGATTGGCCGCGATGAATAGCGCTGCGATCTGCAAAACGACTGATGCGCTCCAGAGAAGGTAGGAGAGGAACCGCTGGGCGTCGTAAAGCGCAAAGCCGATGGCCGCGTTGAGGAAGCCGAGAAGCAGGGAGATGCCCGGAATCAGGAAGATGGATCGCTGCGGGCTGAACAGATCGGACTCGCCACGAGCATTGAAGTGCAGCGAGATGGTTGCGGGCAATTGCGGGAAGCGCCAGGTTACATAGCCCAAAACCAGCAGGCCCAACAGCAGCCCCCCGAGCATCAATCCCTGGGCCAGCCGATCGTGCAGCAGCCAGTGCTGCCGCCAGTGGGAGAGATAGATGACAGGTTTGAGTTCGCGGGCCGGGCCAAAAGCCTGCCGTTCTTTCCACGCAGCCACGAGCTCATCTTGCCGTCGGGGCGTGATGAGATAGGTTTCGCCATCGGTGATGATGGCCAGCGAATCGGCGGGCGGACGCGTAGCGTAGGCGAAAACGCTCGTCTGCGCGTTCGACCGCACCCATTGCAAGGGCCAGTGTAGCCAGGCCGGGCGCAGCGCCACCTGCGCTGGCCCTATCTCCCGGATGTCGGGCAGGGGAATGATGACTTCCTCGCCATGCCAGTGAATGTGAATCGCGTCCCGCTGCACCCAATAATCCAGGGTGTGCATCGCCCATAGACGATACAGCATCAGCGCACCCAGGCCCAGCAGGAGCAAGAATACGCCGCTCAGGATGACCGCGCCCGGGCCCAGAGGGCGGCGTAGGATGGCAAAAGCTGTCAACGCGGCCAATACGAAGAGAGCCAGGGCGGCAAGGCTGGCCCAAAGACGATCGCGGGAGAAGTTGGGGCGAAAGGACATTTCAGTGAGGAGATATGGAATTGGCGGCCGTTAGGGAGGGCTCCAGCCAGCCGCGCAGGGTGTCGAGGAAGGCGTCGTGGGTCATGTCGAGGCTGAGGGGGGTGACGGAGATGTAGCCGTGGGCCAGCGCGTAAACGTCTGTCCCCGGCTCCAGTGTGCTGGTGGGCGGGCCGCCGCCGATCCAGTAGTAGGGTTTGCCATCCGGGGCCTCCCGCACGATGAGCTGATCGTGGTAGTGGCGCTGGCCCAGACGGGTGACCTGACAACCCTGGAGCGCGTCTTCGGGCAGGTTGGGGACGTTGACGTTGAGCAGGGTTCCCGCTGGCATGCCGTCATTTTGCAGGATTTTCCGGGCAATGCGGGCCGCAGCCCGGGCCGCGGTCTCCCAATGATAGGGCTCGCCTTCCTCGATGGAGATGGCCATCGCTGGATAGCCGCTGATGGCGCCTTCCATAGCCGCGGCCACCGTGCCCGAGTAGGTGATGTCGTCGCCCAGGTTGGGGCGATTGTTGATGCCTGAGATGACCATGTCGATGGGGTCTTCGATGAGCCCCATGGCAGCCAGGGCCACGCAGTCGGAGGGGCCGCCGTCGGTGGTCAGGGCCTCGCTGCCATCGGCCAGGGTCACGGGCCAGACGCGCATGGGCTTGTGCAGGGTCTTGTTGTGCCCTGTCACCGACCAGTTGCGGTTGGGCGCGAGGATGCTAACCTGACCGATCTCGCGCAGGGCTTGCGCCAGGGCCAGGATGCCGGGCGAGTGAACGCCGTCGTCGTTGGTGATGAGAATGTGGGGCATGGTGGGGAAAGTGATCAGTATTCAGTATTCAGTAATCTGGCAACCGGACACAAATTTCATGCCCAGTTGCCCGCCGATTGAAATCAGGGCTGAGGGCCTCCGGCCGCCTGTCAGGCTCCGCCGACATCGCAATTTTCAGAAACTGATGCGTAAAATCGAGACTGGAAACCGTCTCCGCTGGGGGACGGGCGGCGGAACGCCCCAGGACCGAATTCATTCGGCTAATGATTCATATCCCCAGGCGTCGGGGCAGCAGTGCGTGGCGGGTGGGATCGTCCAGATCGAGCAGGCCGCCGCTCTGACCGCGGGGTTTCGGGCCTTTGTCTTCTTTGTGGATGACGAAGATGCGGATGGGCGTGCTTTCGGCTTTGTTGCCGGCGGCGTCGTAGGCCACTGCCTTGATGGTGTGGGTTTCGGTGTAGCCCTTGCTGTCGTGAATGATGCCAAAGCCGTTATCCAGCCGCAGGATGATGCGGGTGGGGTCCTGCTCATCCACGGAGACGGTGCTGATCACCTGCTCTTGCATGGTGACCGTGCCGTCGGGATTGGTGATGGGCTTCATGGCGGTAATGGGAGGCATGTTCAGACTGGGAATGGTGTCGGACATGGTGATGGTCCACTTGGCGCTGTATGGCGCCACGGTGGTGGTGATGAGGGGGCTGTCGTCGAGATAGAACACCACTCGATCCATGGACCAGTCGTCGGTGGCCAGGGCGTTGATGTTCACCCACTCGTCATCTTCCATCACATACACCCGGCCATTCTCGGGCGTGGAGAGGTGGATGGTGGGCGGGGTGTTGTCTACGGTGAGGGGAATGGCGACCTGGCGCACGTTGCCGCTGTTTTCGATGACAGAGAGGCGCAGGGTGTATGGCCCGTTCAGGCCCGTGGTGTCCCAGTATTCCAGCACGCCCTTGTCCACCTGATTGTAGTGGTCGGGACCGATCTGCTGCCAGTTTTGGGGCTGCAAGCCCTGGCCAAAGTGTAGCTGATAGAGGCGGAAGTCGCCGCTGCGGGCGTTGCCCCACACCTCGACCTGGCCTTTGATGTAGCTGAAGGGCGCTGGTTTGGCGATGGCCACCTCTTCGTTGGTGAACACCGGTCCGAAGGTGTCGTCGTATTCGGTGGGCGGCAGCTCGATCTTGCCCAGCTCGGCTTGCTCTTTGGCCCAGTCCTGCGCCACGGGCGGGAACACCGGATAGACGCGGCGTTCGATGAGATCGGGCGGGGTGTAGGGCGTGGCCAGTTTGCCATTGATCTTGTTGATCTCGAACACCTGCCAGAAGTTGTCGGGCTCTTTGGGCTCGGTGCCGTCGATGAAGATTTCGGTGTAGCGATGAGGGCAGATGTCGGTGGCCAGAAGTCCGCTTTCGTAGCAGACGGTGCGTTTGACCATGCCCTCGGGCTCTTCCCACTTCTCCACAGGCCGATCCCGGTGGGCGTACGCCATGATGTCGTGGAAGATGGGAGAAGCGCCCACGGAGCCGGAAACATGCTCCATGGGGGTGTTGTCGGCATTGCCCACCCACACGCCCACCGTCACCTGCGGGCTGGAGCCCAGCGTCCAGCCATCGCGGAAGTCGTTGGTGGTGCCGGTTTTGGCGATGATGGGGCGGTCGGGCAGTTCCAGATATTGGGCCAATGAGCCGAACGCAGGAGGGCGGGGCCGGGCATCGCTGAGCACATTGTCCATGAGATAGCCCAGTTGCTCGCTGATGACGCGCTGTTCCTGCGGGCCTTCATATTCTTTCAAGACGTTGCCCTCCCGGTCTTTCACCTCCAGGATGGAGACCGGGTTCAGAGTGCGATAGCCGGGGCGCAGCTCTTCGGGCAGGACGGGCTCGCCTTTCATCACGCCGCCGTTGCCCAGGGTGGCGAACACGTACGCCATGTCCAGCAATTTGACTTCGCCGCCGCCCAGGGTGAGGCTGAGGCCGTAGTAGTCCTTGTTCAGACTGGTGATGCCCAGGCGATGGGCCATATCCACCACATTCTTCACCCCTGCTTCGTGCATCACCCACACCGCGGGGATGTTGTAGGAACGCTGCAAGGCCACGCGCAGGGGCACTGGCCCGTGATATTTGCGATCGTAGTTCTCGGGCGTGTAGGGCTCCACCGCGTCGGGGAAGACCTGGCGCACGTCCCAGGCCACGGTGGCCGCGGTCAGCCCCTGACTGAAGCCAGTGAGATAGGTGATGGGCTTGAAGGAGGAGCCGGGCTGGCGTTCGGCCAGGGCGATGTTGACCTCGCCGTCGATCTCCCGATTGTTGTAATCCAGGGAGCCCAGCATGGCCAGCACCTCGCCCGTCTTCGTATCCAGCACCACCGCGGCCGCGTTGGTCACGTTGTGATCGATGTTGCGGTGTTTGCTGTTGAGCAGGAAGGGCTCGGGTTCCAGCTTTTCGCAGCCGGGAATGGTGTAATCGTACTCGTGCTGCAAGTGGGCGACCCGCTGGCGGGCGATGCAGGTGACCTCATGCTGCATGTCCACATCCAGCGTGGTGCGCACTGTCAGGCCGTTGCGCCAGATGAAGTAAGGATCATCGGGCGTGTTGAATTCCTTTTTGAGCTGATCCAGCACATACAGCGCAAAGTGGGGAGCGACATCGTTCTCGAAGCGCTCCAGGGGCGAATCCCGCACATCCAGCGGCTGATTGTACGCCTCGTCCGCCTGGGCCTGGGTGATGTAGCCCGCCTCGACCAAGGCGTTCAGCACTTTGAGCTGTCGACGCTTCGCGTCCTCGGGCGCCTGGATGGGGTTCAGACCCGGGAACTGGGGCAACGCGGCCAGCATCGCGGCCTCGGCCAGATTCAGGTCTTTGGCCGACTTGCCGAAGTAGGTCTGGGCAGCGGATTCGATGCCATAGCTGAAGTTGCCGTAGAAGTTGTTGTTGAGATACCACTCCAGGATCTGCGTCTTGTCATACTCCTGAGTGATCTTCATGGCCATCAGCACTTCCTTGATCTTGCGGGTGTACGATCGCTGGAAGCGCTCCTCGGGCGGAATGAGGACGTTTTTCACCAACTGCTGGGTGATGCTGGACCCGCCCTGAATGGCTCCCCCTTGCAGATTCTGGATGAACGCGCGGCCAATGCCCCGCAGGTTCACGCCCGGATTGTCCCAGAAAGATCGGTCTTCCAGGGCGATGGTGGCGTTGATGAGATAGGGGCTGATCTGATCCAGAGTGACGTAGGTGCGATCCCCGCGGAAGGGCCGGGGATCGATGGATTCGTAGAGCAGCACCTCGCCCGTGCGGTCGTAGATTTTGACCGTCTCGAAGTTCTCCTGTTCGGTGACGATGGTGCTGGGATCAGGCAGATTGCGGGTGAAGTAGTAGTACACGCCGCCCGCCACGGCTGCGCCACTGGCCGCGACTGTCGCTGTCAGTACGATGAAAAGAACAAAAACGACGGCGGCAATGCCCAGCAGCTTCTTCCAGGTGGGCGTTTGCGCCCGTCGGATGCGCTCCTGGCGGCGACGGTGTAGAAATATCTTGAAGGATTGATTCATATTGTTAGGATGCGCCCTCTGTCGGTTGATGGGCGGGGAGGCTGGCGCGATCGGGGTGTGGGTGGATCGTGTGGAGATTGGCGATCAATGCGCCTTGGGGCGTCGGGCTATCCAGCCGCCAACCTCATCCGGAATGGGCGACAGCGGTTTCCAACTCATTGGGACGCGTCTAAATTGCAACTCGCATGACCTGTTATTTTATCACGAAGGAGAATGATGTTGGAAAATCATGCACCGAGATCATCCCTATTCTGGACGAAAGAAAGAGAATGAGGGTACAATATACGAAAACAAGGCGTGGTTTATCTCCAGCCGATCGGTTCTTGACAATGGCATGGCGTCGATGTTGAGGCGCGATCAGTCGATAGCGGTTTGCTGTCTTGTGCAGAGCCAGATACATGCTCCGACGGCGATTCCAGCGTTCAAAATCAGACGGATTCTGAATCTGGCTGGGCGTGGACGGCGACGCGTGACGCATCGTGTTTCACGTTTCGAAAATCGTCAAGATGATTGATTGTGAGATTGAGCTACGTCCCAAAACAATTTTTGGAGGCATTTGACAAAAATGGAAGTTACAACCGGCACTTTTACCGTAAAATCTGGCCTGGCGGAGATGCTGAAAGGCGGCGTGATCATGGATGTGACCAATGCGGAACAGGCTCGCATCGCTGAAGAGGCGGGCGCTGTGGCTGTGATGGCCCTGGAACGCGTGCCTGCGGACATCCGTGCCCAGGGCGGCGTGGCCCGCATGAGCGATCCCGAGAAGATATTGGAGATCATGGACGCGGTCACCATCCCGGTCATGGCCAAGGTGCGTATTGGACACTTCGTCGAGGCGCAGATCCTGGAATATCTGGGCGTGGACTTTATCGATGAGAGCGAAGTGCTGACCCCGGCCGATGAGGAACACCACATCAATAAATGGGATTTCAACGTCCCCTTCGTGTGCGGCTGCCGCAATCTTGGCGAGGCTCTGCGCCGCGTCAATGAAGGCGCGGCCATGATTCGCACCAAGGGCGAGGCTGGCACCGGCGATGTAGTCGAAGCTGTGCGTCACGCCCGCACCGTGCTGGGCGCGATCCGCCAGTTGCAGAGCATGGCCCCGGAGGAGATGTTCACCTTCGCCAAGAACATCGGCGCGCCCTATCAGCTGGTGAAGATGACCGCAGAGCTAGGACGTCTGCCCGTGGTGAACTTCGCGGCGGGCGGCATCGCTACACCCGCAGATGCGGCGCTAATGATGCAGCTGGGCGTGGATGGCGTTTTCGTCGGCTCTGGCATCTTCAAGAGCGGCAATCCCGCAAAACGGGCCAATGCCATTGTCAAGGCGGTCACGCATTATCGCGATGCCAGCATTCTGGCCCAGGTCAGCCGCAATTTGGGCGAGCCCATGGTCGGACGCACTGTGGAGTCAATGTCCGAAGAAGAGAAGATCGCCCACCGCGGCTGGTAAAGGGTCTTCTTCGATTTCGGTGCAAGTCGATGCCGGATATCGGATGTCTTTCGCGGCGAAGCGCCGTTTCAGGACGACCGATATCCGGTGTTCTTTCACTTTCGTTACTACTAAGGTAGCCCGGCTAGAAACCACGAAGACACGAAGCCACAAAGGCACGAAGAAAAGAAAAAGCTTTGAAATTCTTGGTGTTCTTAGTGTCTTTGTGCCTTTGTGGTGATTGAAGTCGGGTACGTTAGTAGTTACTCACTTTCTCATGCCCAAAGCGGGAGACATGGGGTCCAACCGACTCATCCACGCCACCTCGCCCTACCTGCTGCAACACGCCCACAATCCCGTCGATTGGTGGGAATGGGGGGCCGAGGCTCTGGCCCGCGCCCGAGAGGAGGATAAGCCTATCTTCCTCAGCATCGGCTATGCGTCCTGCCACTGGTGTCACGTGATGGCCCGCGAATCCTTCGAGGACCTGGACATCGCCCGCCTCCTCAACCAGCACTTTATTGCCATTAAAGTGGACCGGGAGGAGCGTCCCGATATCGACGCCATTTACATGGACGCGCTCATCGCCATGACCGGGAGGGGGGGCTGGCCTCTGTCCATGTTCCTTACGCCTGAGGGCGAGCCTTTTTACGGCGGCGCCTACTTCCCGCCGGTGGAGCGCTACGGCACGCCCTCCTTCCGCCGGGTGCTGCAAAGCATCATCCGCAGCTGGCAAGCGCAGCAAAACCAGGTGCTGCGCACCGCCGCGGCCATGCGCCAGCGTCTGGCGTACAGCGCCGAGCTCAAACCTCAGGCGGGCGAGCTCTCCACCGACATCCTGGATGGCGCATTCGACAGCCTTGTGGGGATGTACGATGATGATGAGGGAGGATTTGGACGCCGCCCCAAATTCCCCCACGCTCTGGTCTTGGAATTCCTGTTGCGGCAGCACGCCCGCACCCGCGACCCCGCGCCCCTGGCCATGGTCGAACACACCCTGCGCAAGATGGCCAACAGCGGCATGTACGATCATCTGGGCGGCGGTTTCCATCGTTACAGCGCTGACGAGCGCTGGTTGGTCCCTCATTTCGAGAAGATGCTTTATGATAACGCGTTGCTGTCCCGGGTTTATCTCTACGTCTGGCAGATCACCGGCAAGGGATTCTACCGTCGCATCGTCGAGGAGACCCTGGACTACGCGTTGCGGGAGCTGACCCATCCGCAGGGCGGATTTTTCAGCGCGCAGGATGCAGACAGCGAGGGCGCGGAGGGCAAATTCTTCCTGTGGACGCCCGATGAGGTGATCGAAGTGCTGGGCGAAGCTGAGGCGGAGATCTTCAACCGCTACTACGATGTCACCGATCTGGGCAATTTTGAGGGGCGGAACATCCTGCACGTGACCGAAGATCTGGATGACCTGGCCGCCCGTCCCGACGCCCGCCCCGAATACATCGAGTCGTTGCGAGATGTGCTGGATCACGCCCGGCAGCATCTCTTCGCTGCCCGGGAGCAACGCGTCAAACCTGCCCGGGATGAGAAGGTCCTGGCAGCGTGGAATGGGTTGATGATGCGGGCCTTTGCCGAGGCGGGCGCAGCCCTGGATCGACCAGATTATGTGGTCGCGGCCCGAAACAACGCGGATTTCATCCTGACGTCGATGACCAACGAAACGGGACGCCTGTTTCGGTCATGGAAGGATGGCCGGGCCCAGTTCAGCGCGTATCTTGAAGATTACGCGGATGTGGCCGATGGGCTCATCGCCCTGTGGCAGGTCACGTTTGAGCCGCGCTGGCTGTTCGAGGCCGAGCGTTTGCTCGAGATCGTCCACCAGCATTTCTGGGATGAGGAGCATGGCGCAGCCTTTCATACTGCGGACTATCACGAAGCCCTCATCGTGCGGCGTAAAGATTTCTACGATGGCTCCGAGCCCGGCGGCAACAGCGCCTACGCCTTTGCCGCGCTGCGTCTGGCCCGATTGTTGGATCGCCCGGACCTGACCGATCGGGCCGAGACCATCATTCGCTTCATGCGTCATCGCCTGCCCGCACAGCCCATTGGATTTGGGCAGCTGCTTTCCGCCCTGGATTTCCATCTGCGCCCTTCCCGCGAGATAGCGCTCATCGGTGGGGGGGATGATGTGGGGATGCAAGCATTGCAACGCGAAGTCGCCCGCAGTTTTCTCCCCGATGCGATCATCGCTGGCGCATCGCCCGAAGCCGCACCCGATCTGAGCAGGAAAATCCCTTTGCTGGCCGGGCGCACGTCGCGGGCTGGCCGGGCCACGGCCTACGTGTGCCAAAACTTCGTCTGCAACCTCCCCATCACCGAGCCGATGGCTCTGGCCGCGCAACTACGCCACGAGTAGCTCACTAGCGGCGTAGTTCGGGATGAGGTGACGGCTCCTCTGGTTCCGGTTGGTTGGGCGCTTCAACCCAGCATGGCTTCCAGCGATGGGCCTTCCTCTTCCACCTCATGGCGGCGTTCAGTCACCTCGAAGGTGAGTCCATTTTTGTCTTCTTCGTGGAAGATGCGGATGCTGTCTCCCGGCTGGAAGCGATCGGCCAGCAGCCCTTCGCTCAGGGGATCATCCACGTGCTCCTGGATGGCCCGGCGCAGGGGGCGGGCGCCAAATTGTGGGTCGTAGCCTACTTTG
>Ga0256914_1000593_pt1 | contig 35400 bp, 44 predicted proteins | sample HulkmetaG_FD_191571 | JGI IMG/M metagenome (GOLD analysis project Ga0256914, IMG submission 191571) | Hydrothermal chimney microbial communities from Main Endeavour vent field at the Juan de Fuca Ridge, Pacific Ocean - Hulk | ecosystem: Environmental > Aquatic > Marine > Hydrothermal vents ... | reverse complement strand
CACATCTGATCCAGCCCATTGCAATGGAAGAGGGTCTCCGTTTTGCTATCCGTGAGGGTGGGCGTACTGTTGGCGCAGGAGTTGTCTCGGAGATCATTGAGTGATCGCAAGGGCCAGCTAGATTAAATTGAAATAACTGCACATTCATAGGTAAGAGTACTGCAACTGAGGTGAAGGAGTGGCAGGGTGTTCAAGGTCTGCCATAACAACGGCCTGTGCATGACTGAACAGCCTGATCCGTGCATGGTTGCAGATTTTTACTTGAGAGGATTTAGGGATGATGATCCCAACCCAAAGAATAAGAATAAGTCTCAAGGCATATGATCATAAACTGCTTGATCAGTCGTTGAACGAAATCGTTGATACTGCCAAGAGGACAGGGGCCAGGATTGCAGGTCCCATACCTCTGCCAACCAGGATCAGCAGGTACACTGTTCTGCGTTCCCCTCACATTGACAAGAAGTCAAGGGAACAGTTCGAGATGCGCACTCATAAGCGCCTTGTTGATATTCTGGAACCCACACAGCAGACAATCGACGCACTCATGAAGCTTGAACTGTCCGCTGGTGTGGATGTGGAGATCAAGCTTTAAACAGCAGATACGGATATCAAGATGTCAAAGATAAGAGGCCTAATGGGCCGAAAAATCGGAATGACTCAGGTCTTTGGTGAGGACGGAAGCAGGGTGCCGGTAACAGTGCTTGAGGTGGGCCCCTGCACAGTGGTCCAGAAGAAGACCCAGGAGAAGGAAGGATATAACGCCCTTCAGCTCGGTTATCATGCCAAACCCCTGTCCCGGCTGAATATGCCACAGAGGGGTGTTGTGGAAAAGATCGGGCTTGATCACGGCTTCAGATATCTCCGCGAGGTAAAGGTTGACGACGTTGAGGCATTCAGCGAGGGACAGGTTCTGACCCTTGAAGATGCTGAGATCGGTCTCTTAGTAAATATAGTTGGCGTTACCAAGGGGCGCGGTTATGCCGGAACGGTAAAGAGGCATGGTTTCTCGCGTGGTCCAATGGGGCATGGTTCCAAACATCACCGCGCTGTTGGATCTGCAGGAATGAGTGCATATCCGGGCAAGGTGATCAAGGGCAAGAAGATGCCAGGCCGCATGGGTGGCAAGCGACATACTATCAAGAATTCTCTGATAGTGGACGTGCGCCAGGAAGACAATCTGTTGCTGGTCAGAGGCGCAGTGCCTGGTGCTGTGAATCAGATGGTGATGATACATTTCAAGTAGTACCCGGGCAGGTGCTGCACGGTTGATGGCCAACTTAGGGCAGAAATTAAAATCGGAAGAGAGATTGAGACAGGGACACAGCATGGCTACCCTTCATATATACAACGCAAACAAAGAGAAGATCAGAGAGCGCAGTGTCAGTGATGACGTATTTGGCGTAGAGCCCCGCGAGGGGCTACTCCATGAAGTCGTCAGGTGGCAACAGGCCAAGAAGCGCGCCGGCACCGCATCGACCAAGACAAGGGCAGAGGTATCAGGTGGTGGCAGAAAGCCATGGCGGCAGAAGGGAACCGGGCGTGCACGTGTGGGAAGTACACGCAACCCGGTCTGGCGTCACGGTGGAGTTGCACACGGCCCCAAGCCGCGGGATTATGCCTACACCCTGCCCAAAAAGGTGAGGCGTCTTGGTCTGCGTATGGCCCTAAGCGACAAGCTGCAGAGCGACAGGCTTGTTGTGCTGGATGACTATGGCTTAAACGAGATCAAGACCAAGAGCATGAAGGCACTGCTTGACCGGTTTGGAATAGAGAGTGCACTTCTTGTGGCTGATACTGACAGCAGGGTGGTAAGGCTTTCAGCGCGGAACCTCCCACGGGTCTCTGTAGTCCCTGAAGGTGGTCTCAACGTCTACGATATACTGAAGCATGATTTTCTCGTGATGTTGGAGTCAGAAGTCAGCACCCTGGAAGAGAGGCTCAAGCCATGAAAGATATTTATTCAGTTCTGATCAAGCCCCTAATCACAGAAAAGGCGACCTATCAGAAGGAAAATGCAAATCAGGTTGTCTTTCTCGTAGCGCGTGATGCCAACAAGATAGAGATAAAGAGGGCTGTGGAGAAGATTTTCAACAAGAGGGTGCTTGCTGTACAGACCATGAACCGCAGAGGCAAGGTCAAGCGGCAGGGACGCTTTGTTGGCAAGAGGCCTGATTACAAGCGTGCCATAGTCAGGCTCTATCCAGGAGAGACCATAGACTTTTTTGAAGGTGTATAATGGCTGTTAAAAAGTATAAACCCACATCACCTGCCAGGCGTGGCATGAGCATAGTGGTGGACGAAAATCTGTCCAAGGGCAAACCGGAACGTTCACTACTCAGAAAATTAACACGAAGTGGCGGAAGAAACTCTTACGGAAGAATCACTGCCCGACACAGGGGAGGCGGTCACAAGAGAAAGTACAGGGTGATTGATTTTCGCCGTAACAAGCTCTCTGTGCCCGCAAAGGTTGCCTCGATTGAGTACGATCCCAACCGTTCGGCAAGGATAGCGCTGCTGCACTATCTTGACGGGGAGAAGAGGTATATCATAGCCCCTCACGGCCTGAATGTGGGCGATATGGTGGTGTCAGACGAGGTTACGGACGTCAAGCCAGGCAATGCCATGCCACTGAAAAATATCCCACTTGGTACCCTGATTCACAATATTGAGATGAGGCCAGGAAAGGGAGGTCAGATTGTACGCAGCGCAGGTACTGCTGCTCAGCTAATGGCAAAAGAGGGCAAGTATGTCCAGATCAGGCTGCCCAGCGGAGAGGTGCGCATGATCCTCAATACCTGTCGCGCTACCATTGGGCAGGTGGGCAATCTGGATCATGAAAATATATCCCTGGGCAAGGCCGGTCGTTCCAGATGGATGGGCAGGCGGCCTCATGTCAGGGGGGTTGCCATGAATCCTGTGGACCATCCCATGGGTGGTGGCGAGGGCCGTTCATCCGGTGGACGTCACCCCTGCAGTCCATGGGGCTGGCCCACCAAGGGTTACAGGACCAGAAGGAAGAAGCCCAGTGACGCATTCATAGTGCGCAGGCGGCACAAGAAGTAGCCGGCCTTAGGAAGATCAATCTGGCTTATTGAAAAAACTACGGTTGAAGGAGTCTGCACGTGCCAAGGTCAGTAAAGAAGGGACCGTTTGTTGATGGTCATCTTTTGAAAAAGGTGATGAAGGCAAATGAGAGCAAGGATCACAGGGTAATAAAGACGTGGTCCAGGAGATCGATGATAATACCTGAAATGGTTGGACTTACATTTGCTGTCCATAACGGGAGGAAATTTATCCCGGTGTTTGTGACAGAGAACATGGTAGGCCACAAGCTTGGTGAATTTTCGCCAACCAGGACCTATTACGGTCATGCCGCTGATAAGAAGTCCAAGAGGAAATAGAGGATTGGTACGGAGCGATGGAAGCAAGAGCTGTAGCCAAATATAGAAGAATATCGCCTCAGAAGGCAAGGTTGGTAGCTGATCTAATCAGGTCCAAGCCAGCTGATGAGGCCCTTGAGATCCTCTCTGTCATGCCACGAAAAGGCGCCCGTATCATAAAGAAGGTGCTTGAATCTGCGCTGGCAAATGCAGACGATAATCCCAGTATAGATGTGGATTCACTCTACGTGAAGACCATCACGGTTGATCAGGGTCCCCAGATGAAAAGATGGCGCCCAAGGGCCATGGGCAGAGCTTACGGTATACGTCACAAGTTATCTCATATAACCATCGTATTAGACGAGTTCTAAGAACGATTCTTTACAGGAGGAAGTTTTGGGACAGAAAGTCAACCCAATAGGTCTCAGACTCAAGATAACCAGGTTCTGGGAATCCAACTGGTATGCGGAGAAGAAGGATTATCCTGCACTGGTACAGGAAGATTACAAGATCAGGAAGTTCGTAAAGGACAAGGTATACCACGCGGGCATCTCAAAGATAGAGATTGAGAGGGCAGCGAAACGCCTGAGACTCAAGATTCACACAGCCAGGCCAGGGATTGTCATAGGGAAGAAGGGCGCTGAGATCGAGGCACTAAAGAAAAGCGTGCAGCAGATGGTGCACAAGCCTGTGATGATAGATATTACAGAGGTGCGCAGGCCAGAACTCGATGCCCAGTTGGTTGCAGAGAACGTGGCCTCACAGCTCCTCAGGCGCATATCCTTCAGACGCGCCATGAAGAGGGCGGTTGGCATTGCGCTCAAGTTTGGTGCAAGGGGAATCAGGATTGCCTGTTCCGGCCGTCTCGGTGGCGCCGAGATGTCCAGAAAGGAGTGGTACCTCGAGGGGCGAGTGCCTCTTCACACGCTACGTGCAGATATCGATTATGGGTTTGCTGAGGCAAACACTACCTACGGTATCATTGGTGTGAAGGTATGGATATTCAAGGGTGAGGTCCTTATGGATAAGGACGCTGAGGTAATGTCCCTGAATACATAGGTCAGGCTATTAATTTATTGCCTTTTAGGTACGGATGTGCAGGATTCATTATTGGCTGTTAATGCAGTATCCCATTGATTAATTCCAATATCTATCGCTGTGGCAGGTGAGAACAGCGTAAAGTTCGAAGGTTATAAAAGGTTATGCTCAGTCCCAAGAAGACAAAATACAGAAAACGGCAGAAGGGCCGTCTCAAAGGGGTAGCGACAAGGGGCAACACCCTTGCGTTTGGCGACTTTGGATTAAAGGCCCTGGGCAAAGGATATATATCCGCGCAGCAGATAGAGGCCGCTCGTATTGCCATTACCAGGCATGTAAAACGTAGGGGAAAGATATGGATCAGGATATTCCCTGACAAGCCCATTACAAGTAAGCCTGCAGAGGTCAGGATGGGTAAAGGTAAAGGCAGTGTTGAGGCATGGGTTGCTCCTGTAAAACCTGGAAGGATTCTGTACGAGATGGAAGGTATTGAGGAGAGTGTGGCACGCGAGGCCCTGAGGCTTGCGTCACACAAGCTCTCGGTACCAACAAAAATTGTATCCAGGAGTGATGTGTTATGAGTGAAGCAGCAAAACTCAGAGACCTTTCCTTGGATGAACTTGCGAGCAAGGAGGCTGATCTCAGGCAGGAGCTGTTCAACTTGCGCTTTCAGCATGCTACCCATCAGCTTGAGGACACAGCGAGGATCAGGAAAGTGCGTAGGTCCATTGCAAGGATTTTGACTCTTATTAAAGAAAAGGCCGGAGAATAATCCAAGGAGTTGTTATGAGTGTGGCCAAAGGTCTGCGTAGAACCCTTATAGGGACAGTTACCAGCGACAAGAATGACAAGACAGTCAGTGTTGTTGTTACGAGAAGAATTCAGCATCCAATATATGGAAAGTTCGTACAGCGCAGAAAAAAATATATGGCTCATGACCCTGACAACAGTTGCAGGGTAGGGGATACCATTCTCCTTGAGGAGTGCCGTCCCATGAGCAAGAAGAAACGCTGGACTGTTAAAGAGATACTTGAACGGGCCGTCTAGAAAGGAAGGCATTGAAAAATGATCCAGCAAGAGAGTGTACTGAACGTGGCAGATAATTCTGGTGCCAAGCGGGTCGCCTGCATCAGGGTGCTTGGAGGCACCAGGCGTCGTTATGCCAGTATTGGTGATATCATCGTCGTTGCCGTGAAGGAGGCCATTCCCAACTCCAAGGTAAAGAAGGGAGAGGTTGCCCGTGCAGTGGTGGTCAGGACAGCCAAGGAGATTTCCAGGCCGGACGGCACGCTGATCAGGTTTGATGAAAATGCGGCAGTGCTGATAAATCAGTATGGCGAGCCTGTGGGCACACGTATCTTCGGCCCTGTGGCTCGTGAACTCAGGGCCAAACGGTACATGAAGATAATATCACTTGCACCAGAGGTCCTGTAATTACCGGGAATAAAAATGAAGAAAATCAAAACATACCTCAGAAAGAACGACCGGGTAATGGTAATGGCCGGTAAAGACCGCGGGAAGGTGGGCAAGATCTTGCAGATAATACCTGCCAAGGGCAGGGCCAGGGTTGAGGGTGCCCAGATGATAAAGAGGCACACCAAGCCAGGGCCTGGTACCAGTGGTGGTATTATTGAAAAAGAGGCATCCATTCACCTTTCCAATTTGATGCTTCTCTGCCCCAAGTGTACTGATCCGGTTCGTATTTCCAGGAAAACACTTGACGACGGTTCAAAGGTCAGACTCTGCAAAAAGTGCGGAGAAGTCATTCCCACTGAGGCAAAATAGCCTGTTGGAGGCAGTTGAGAGATGCTTTTGTTGAAGCAGTATAAAGAAGAGAGTGTGCCTAAGCTCATGGAGAAGTTCGGGTACACCAATCCCATGCAGGTCCCAAAGATCGAGAAGTGTGTTCTCAATATGGGCCTGGGAGAGGCGATACAGAATTCCAAGATACTCGAAAGTGCCACGGCCGAAATGGCCCTTATCGCCGGGCAGAAACCCATAATAACCAGGGCCAGACGCTCCATAGCTACTTTCAAGTTGCGTGAGGGAATGCCGATTGGCTGTTGTGTCACCCTCAGGCGGGAGCGCATGTGGGATTTTCTCACCAAGCTTATCAATATTGCCATCCCAAGAATCAGGGATTTCCGGGGCGTGTCTCCAAAGGCCTTTGATGGAAGGGGCAATTATTCTCTTGGCATCAAGGAACATATCATCTTTCCGGAGATCGATTATGACAAGATCGACAAGATCAAGGGAATGAATATCACAATAGTAACCACAGCCAAGACTGACGATGAGGCCCGTTTCCTGCTGTCCACGCTGGGAATGCCTTTTCGCAAATAGCAATATCAGAGGAGGAACACCTTGGCACGCAAGGCATTGAGAGAAAAGGCAAAGAGAAAGCCGAAATTTGCAGTGCGCAAGTACAACAGGTGCCCGCTGTGCGGAAGACCGAGAGCGTTTATCAGGCAGTTTGGCATTTGCAGAATATGTTTCCGAAAGATGGCGTCAAGCGGCCTGTTGCCTGGCGTAACTAAGGCCAGCTGGTAGCAGCTGAAGTCATATGGAGCAGATAACATGTCAATGACAGATCCAATAGCAGATTTATTGACTCGTATCAGAAATGGATCCAAGGCACGCCATGAGAAGGTGGATATGCCATCGTCAAATCTCAAGGCGGCCATTGCGGCCTTACTGAAAGACCAGGGAATAATCAACAACTATCGGGTAATTAAAGACAACAAGCAGGGTATTCTCAGAATCTATCTCAGATACGAGAACGGCTCGCCTGTCTTTAATGATATCCAGAGGGTCAGCAAGCCTGGCCGGCGTATATACAAGGGCAGGAATGAATTGCCTACAGTTAAGTCAGGCTATGGATTTGCCGTTATATCCACGTCAAAGGGGCTTATGACAGACAGCAAGGCCAGAGAAGAGGGCGTAGGTGGAGAAGTCCTTCTCTCAGTATGGTAACTCGCTTAAAGGAGAGGCTGATAAATCATGTCACGAATAGGGAAACTGCCCATCAAAATACCCTCGGGGACTACGGTAAAGCTTGAGGGAGATACCATCTCTGTAAAGGGCGCCAAGGGTTCTCTTGAACGAAAGATTCATCCCGATGTCACTGTGAGTGTGGATGGAGATGTCATAACAGTCAAGAGGCATGATGATACGAAGAAGTCCAGGTCGCTTCAGGGGCTCACCAGGGCCCTTATCGCAAATATGGTGCATGGTGTATCCCAGGGCTTCAAGAAGGAACTTTTGGTAAACGGAGTTGGATACAAGGTTGATGTCAAGGGTAATCAGTTGGTTATGCATCTTGGCTTCTCCCATCCCGTTGAATTTGACCTTCCCAAGGGGATAAGTGTCAAAGTAGAGAAGCAGAAGGAGATACACCTAATCCTTGAAGGGTATGACAAGGAACTGCTTGGTCTTACTGCAGCAAGGATAAGGCAGTACAGACCTCCGGAACCTTACAAGGGCAAGGGAATCATCTACTCGGATGAGGTGATTATCCGCAAGGCTGGAAAGGCCGCTGCATAGAGGTCCTTTTGGGAATTGTTCTTAAACACTATACCGCCCGCTGCAAGGGGCAGGTATAAAGCATAAAACCTGTGCAACTTACATAGGGTGATATCAGGAGTCAAACAGTAACATGGCCAGCACAAATTCAAAATTGACTGCCAGGCTCAAGAGAAGACGCAGAATCAGAAAGAAGGTCTCAGGCACGGCGTCAATGCCGAGGCTTGCCGTCTTTCGCAGTGCAAAGCACATTTATGCTCAACTCATAGATGATGAGCGGGGAGTAACCCTTGCTGCAGCGTCTTCGCAATCCAAGTCGATTCGCGACAGGGCATCAGAGTTCAAGGGGAAGGTAGAGGTTGCCAAGGCGGTTGGGCTGGAGATTGCTGCCTCAGGCAAGGCCAAGGGAATAGAGTCTGTTTGCTTTGATCGTGGCGGCTATCTCTACCATGGCAGGGTAAAGGCCCTGGCTGATGGTGCAAGAGAAGGTGGGCTGAAATTTTAATGGGATTTCAATTTCATACTGGAAGTTGATTTTGACGTGATCAATTTTTCAACAGATCCATGCGGATCCTCTGAGAGGGGGCGCAGAGATAAAGAGGTGAAACCTTGGTAGGACCACAAGAGAATAACGAACTGGGCTTGATTGAAAAGATAGTCTTTATAAACCGCGTCGCAAAGGTTGTTAAGGGTGGTAGGCGATTCAGTTTCAGCGCTCTTGCTGTAGTAGGTGATGGCCAGGGAAAGGTAGGATATGCCATGGGCAAGGCCAAAGAGGTGCCTGAGGCCCTTCGTAAGGCAACTGAAAAGGCCCAGAAGAATATGATCACCGTTCCAAGAAACGGTACTACCATTCCGCATGACATAGTGGGACACTACGGGGCGGGAAGGGTACTTCTGAAGCCCGCTGCCCCTGGTACCGGAGTTATTGCAGGTGCGGTTGTCAGGGCTATCATGGAGGCCGCAGGAATTCATGACATCCTTACCAAGTGCCTTGGGTCAAACAATCCGTATAATGTCGTGCATGCGACCTTTGAGGGGTTTAAGACCATCCAGAAATCTGTGGCCCTGGCAAATATCAGAGCCAGGAAGTCCTGAACCATTCACCTGAACCAGGAAGTGGATAGTCAGGCAATCTCAATTGATCAGGAGAGATAAATGGTAGATCTGTCTTCACTCAGGCCTTTTGAAGGGGCTGTCAAAAATAGAAAACGTGTAGGTAGGGGACCAGGCTCAGGACACGGGAAGACCGCGTGCAAGGGTCAGAAGGGACAGAAATCCAGGGCCGGTGTATCCATTCCCGCCGGTTTCCAGGGCGGGCAGATGCCCCTTTACAGGAAACTCCCCAAAAGGGGCTTCAAAAACCATTTTCGCAAGGAGTACGGTGTGTTCAATGTCTCGTCATTAGACAGGATAGAGCACGACGGGCCAGTGGATATCGAGGTACTCAGGGCCAAGGGCCTTGTGAGCAAGCGGTACAGTCTTGCCAAAGTCCTTGGAGATGGTGAGATACATAAGGCAGTGAACCTGAAGGTCCATGCTGCGAGCAGCAGTGCTGTAAAGAAGATCGAGGCGGCAGGAGGTACGGTCGAGATTGTCCCTGTGCACCAGGCTTCTGCAGACAAAGGGGAGACTGTATAAATGTTAAAGGGCGTAGAAGGCATAGGGAACGTACCGGAGCTTCGCAAACGTATCCTCTTCACCTTGATGATGCTTGCGGTGTACAGGATAGGAGTACAGGTTCCTACCCCAGGTATCGATACAGCAGCGCTGGCTTCCTTTTTTGCCAGGGCCCAGGGTACCCTTTTCGGTATGTTCGACATGTTTTCTGGTGGGGCCCTGAAGAATTTTTCTATCTTTGCCCTTGGTATAATGCCCTACATCAGTGCCTCCATCATCATCCAGTTGCTTGGTGTGGCAATCCCGCATCTTGAACAACTTAAAAAGGAGGGTGAGGCAGGCAGGAAGAAGATCAGTCAGTACACCAGGTATGGGACAGTAGGGCTCAGCATGATACAGGGGTTTGGCATTGCCATAGGCCTTGAGAGCATGACATCGCCTGCCGGAGTACCTGTTGTGGCCATACCTGGATGGAGTTTCAGGCTTCTGACCGCGTTGACACTGATGTCAGGAACTATCTTCCTCATGTGGCTTGGCGAGCAGATAACAGAGCGCGGCATAGGAAACGGCATCTCTATGATCATCTTCGCCGGTATTGTGGCAAGGATGCCTTCTGCCATTATTGATACCTTCAGGCTCATGTCCACTGGTGAAATAAATGCCGGACTGCTGATATTCCTCCTCATAATGATGATAGCTGTTGTGGCATTCATCTGTTTTATGGAGCGTGCTCACCGGAAGATACCAATCCACTATGCCAGACGCGTGGTGGGCAGAAAGGTATATGGGGGACAATCCACTCATTTGCCTCTCAAGGTTAATACTGCCGGGGTTATACCGCCAATCTTTGCGTCTTCCATCATCATGTTCCCGGCTACTATCGCAAATTTTATACCTGTGGAGTGGATGCACAGCATCTCCCAGGCACTCAGGCCTGGCAGCTTGATATATGAATCGCTGTATGTGGGACTGATCATATTTTTCTGCTATTTTTATACTGCCATTCAGTTTAATCCGGATGATATTGCAGACAACCTGAAAAAGAATGGGGGGTATATCCCTGGTATCAGGCCAGGCAGGCGAACGGCTGAATTCATAGATACAATTCTTGCGCGCATCACACTCATTGGGGCCATATATGTTTCGTTAATCTGTGTGCTGCCAAGTATTCTGATTTCAAAGTTGAATGTGCCGTTCTATTTTGGCGGTACTGCCCTGCTTATCGTTGTAGGTGTCGCCATGGATACCATGGGGCAGATTGAATCCCATCTCATAACCAGAAATTATGAAGGCTTCATGAAGGGAGCTCCTGTAAGGGGGCGGAGGGGATAGCAGGGTAACTGGTGCCAGATCCTTTGGGTGTGGCCGGGACTCTTTCCCTTTGTTCTCCTGATATATTCATGAGGCTGGTGGCTGAATAGTGAGGAAAAAAAAGGCTGCAAGGCGTATAACCCTCAAGGCTCCGTGGGAAATAGAGAAGATGCTGGTGGCTAACCAGATAGTTGCCAGGGTGCTTCAGATGCTTCGGGAGAACATCGAACCGGGTATCACCACCTATGACCTTGACCGACTGGCTGAGGAGTACATACTCAAGTGCTCGGCAAGGCCTGCCTTTAAGGGTTATCGGGGTTATCCAGCCACCGTTTGCATATCCATTAACGACGAAATAGTCCACGGGATTCCTTCTCCTTCTCGTATAATAGAGTCTGGAGATCTGGTGAGCCTTGATGTGGGTGTGGTGCATGAGGGTTATTACGGGGATGCGGCCATAAGTGTTGTCGCCCGTGCAGAGGCGTCCCAAGAGGCTAAAGATCAGGAAGCTCAGGACCTGATACGATGCGCCAAGGAAGCACTTTTCTGTGGTATAGAAAAGGTCAAGAAGGGCAGGCGTCTTGGTGATGTGAGCGCGGCTATCCAGCAGAGGGTAGAGGCATCAGGTTATGGTGTAGTAAAGCAGTTTGTAGGACATGGCATTGGGAAAAATCTGCATGAGCCACCTGAGGTGCCCAATTATGGAGAGAGGGGCAGAGGGCCTAAGCTGAAGAAAGGTATGGTCATTGCCATTGAGCCTATGGTTACGGCTGGCAGTCCGGAGGTCAGGGTCTTGTCAGATGGATGGACTGCAGTAACTGCTGATGGTTCTCTTGCTGCTCATTATGAACACTCCGTGGTGGTTACAGATGCTAAGCCGTTGATATTGAGCCTTTTAAGGTGAGCATCATGCAGTTTTGTTTTTGTGTTAAACGTGCATTCCCGTTTATAGTAAAAAACTGAGGGAACAAGGGTTTGCATTTTTGTTTTATTGAGGTATAATTCTTAATTTGCGCATGTCCAAGGATGGCATGCGTATCTTAAGTTTTAAGGCAGTATCCTAAAACATCAAGATACTGTGAATGTGTCCAGCCAGTAGCTTGATTATCAAAATCGGTTAACGGTACTCTGGCATTCAGCAAGTACCGATACTTGAAGGACCAGAGGCAGAAGATTTCAGGGTAAGAAATATGTCAAAGGGAGATGCGATACAGGTCGAGGGAAAGGTTCTGGAGACCCTACCCAATGCCATGTTCAGGGTAGAACTGGATAACGGCCATAAGGTTTTGGCGCATATTTCAGGTAAGATGCGCATGCATTACATCAGGATACTTCCTGGTGACAGGGTGACTGTTGAGTTGTCCCCGTATGATCTCACCAGGGGGCGGGTAGTATACAGGGAAAGATAGTGTCTGCGTTCCTGGATCTTTTCCTGTGCGCATCAGTTACACATATTTCATCACTGCCGCCTGTATCATCCCATTGTTGACTATTTTAATATATCACTCATAGAAGTGTTGCCTTTGTCAAGGTTGAGATAAGGTGATTTATCATGAAGGTTAAAGCATCAGTAAAGCCAAGATGTAAGGATTGCAAGGTTATCAGGCGAAGAGGAATCGTTAGGGTAATCTGCAAAAATCCAAGACATAAACAACGTCAGGGATAAGAGGGAGGAGACTTCGTGGCAAGAATAGCAGGGGTTGACCTGCCCAACAACAAGAGACTCGAGATTGCGCTGACCTATATCTACGGCATTGGACGTACCTTATCAGGTCAGATCCTCGACAAGGCCGGGATAGACAGGAACAAGAAGACCGACGCCTTGACCGATGAGGATATTACTGCGCTCAGGAAGATTATTGACAGCGAATGCAAGATCGAAGGTGATCTCAGGCGTGAAGTTTCCATGAATATTAAACGTCTCATGGATATGGGATGTTACAGAGGCCTGAGGCATAGAAGGGGGCTGCCGGTCCGTGGGCAGAGGACATCGACTAATGCCCGTACCCGCAAGGGACCCCGTCGTACAGCAGTCAAGAAGAAGAAACGTTAGCAAATTTTCGTGGGGTGCATGGTTCATGCATCCTGCAGCCAAGTCGCAGGACAGGTATTGATTGCCTGAATATGTGGTGCGGCTGTGTAACAGGAGTCAATATATGGCATCACCAAGAAGAGGCGGCCGGAGGGAAAAGAAGAATATACCAGAGGGTATCGTTCACATACAGGCCACTTTCAACAATACCTGCATTACCATTACAGACAAGCAGGGCAATACAGTTTCATGGTCTACATGCGGTGCGCAGGGATTCAAGGGATCTCGCAAGGGTACACCGTTTGCAGCACAGATGGCGTCGGAAAATGCAGCCCGGAAGGCCATGGAGCACGGTATGCGTGTTGTTGATGTGCACATCAACGGTCCAGGTTCTGGAAGAGAGGCTGCTGTCAGGGCCCTTGCCGCTGCTGGTCTGAAGATCAAGACCATAAAGGATGTAACGCCTCTGCCTCATAATGGCTGCCGTCCTCCCAAGCGTCGCCGTGTCTGATAATTTGTTGATTTCCCTTGAGTAATTTCAACAGGTTCATAACAAAGTAAAGATAAGCCTGCAGCCTTTGCACGTACTGTTCTGTTGATGGTGCAGGCCGCGGCGGTCCATGCAGGGTTTTGACATGTATGGTTTTGAATGGATCAGTTCAAACGTGGCCGCATGCAATACAGTCATGACCATAATACACGATACCTGAAAGGCAGAAGCAATATAGAAAGCACTATCCGCAGTACAGGTGGCGTGTACATATGGCCATGACAAAGGAAACGATGATGGCCAATGGCTGGTGGCAGGGCCATTTTCCTGCCAACACAGGTTTGAGCCTCATGCAGTTCTTGCAGTTGCCGGCTTGCAGTGTATGTAAGGCCAGGATGCTGGCAATTTCACATTCGATCTGAAATTACTCGCTAAATTAAAAGATTGCATATTTATTACTGAACTTTATCGGAGGACAAGAAGTGTCAAGATATACAGGGCCACGTTGCCGTTTATGCAGAAGAGAAGGGAGTAAACTCTTTCTCAAGGGAGACAGGTGTTATTCTGACAAGTGCGCCTTTGAGCGCAGGAGTTATCCGCCGGGTCAGCATGGACAGGGTCGCCGGGTAAAGGTCTCTGACTATGGGATCCGTCTTCGCGAGAAGCAGAGGGTGCGTCGGATGTACGGCATCAAGGAGGAACAGTTCAGGAGTTACTTCAATGAGGCGGACAGGCAGAAAGGGGTTACTGGTACCATTCTCCTTACGCTCCTTGAGAGAAGACTGGACAATGTCGTCTACAGGTTGGGGTTTGCTGATTCACGCTCCCAGGCAAGACAGCTCGTGCGCCACGGCCACTTTAGTGTCAACGGTGTTAAGACCGATATTCCTTCTTTTCTGGTCAAACCAGGTGACAAGATCGCCCTGAGAGAAAAGTCCAAGGATATTTTACCAGTTGTCCAGGCCCTTGAGGCTGTTGCCAGGCGGGGAGTTCCTGAGTGGCTTGAGCTTGACGCTGAGAAGAAAGAGGGCACGGTAAAAGGTATGCCTGAGAGAAGTCACATCACTATTCCCATTGAGGAACAGTTTATCGTTGAGTTCTACTCAAAATAAAATTGCTTCCACCGGCAAAGGTCGGAAAAAAATTATGACTGAGAATCAGAATACCGAACAGACACCCTTTTACAGGAACTGGAGAGAACTTATTGTCCCGCATGCTCTCCAGGTGGACAGCGACTCGCACACCGAAAGGTACGGTAAGTTTGTGTGCGAACCCCTTGAGAGGGGTTATGGCATCACTCTTGGCATAGCCCTTAGAAGGATACTTATCTCTTCTTTGCAGGGGGCTGCCATCAACTCTGTAAAGATAGAGGGGGTGCTCCATGAGTTCGCCACGGTCCCAGGGGTCATTGAGGATGTAACTGAGATCATTCTGAACCTCAAGGGGGTGAGGTTGAAACTTCACCATGACCGGCAAGAGCCCCTGATTCTTGAGAAGAAGGGCCCCGGTGAGGTAAAGGCAGGTGATATCGTCTCTCCAACCGGTGGGGTGGAGGTAATGAACCCTGAACACCATATTGCCACACTGACTGAGAATGCGGAACTCAATATTGAGATGACAGCAGTGTGGGGCAAGGGGTATGTGCCTGCTGAAGAGCAGGAGAAGAGCGATGAAGAGGTGGTTGGGCGTATATACATTGATTCACTCTTCTCTCCCATTGAAAAGGTGAACTACAAGGTCACTCAGGCAAGGATTGGTCAGCGTACCGACTATGACAAGCTGACACTTGAAGTCTGGACTGATGGCAGTGTCACCCCGGAAGACGCTATCGCCTATGCCGCTAAGATATTGAAAGAGCAGTTGACCGTCTTTATCAATTTTGATGAGGTGCAGGAGCCTGAGCTTGAGACACCAAGTCAGGATTTTGACGGAAAACTGGATGAACTGAATAAGAAAATAGACGAACTGGAATTTTCTGTAAGGTCGGCTAACTGCCTGAAAAATGCCAATATTCACTATATAGGGGAACTGGTCCAGAAGACGGAGCAGGAGATGCTCAAGACCAAGAATTTCGGCCGGAAGTCGCTTGAAGAGATTCAGAAGATCCTTGATGGTCTTGGGCTTCATCTTGGTATGGTTCTTGAGGGCTGGGTCCCGCCTGAGGCTGCTGAACCTGAAGAAGAAAACGGTGCTAAGGAAGGTGACAAAAAATGAGGCATCGCGTTAGGACACGAAGACTTGGAGTAAGAACCTCTCACCGCAAGGCAATGATGCGCAATATGGTCACGTCTCTCATGGAGCATGGCCGTATCGTGACCACTATAACCAGGGCCAAGGAGTTGCGGCGCCTTGCTGATCGTATGGTTACCTTGGGTAAGGACGGCAGCCTTCATGCCAGGAGGCAGGCACTGTCAGTGATCAGGGATAGACATGTGGTAGCCAAGCTCTTTGAGGAGTGGGGACCGATGTTTGCTGATCGTACTGGTGGTTATACCCGAATAGTGAGGCTTGGACGCAGGCGTGGTGATGCCACCATGATGGCTGTCATTGAGCTGGCTGTCGATTCCCTGAAGCCCGGTAAGAAGAAGGGACAAAAACTGACCCCGTCAGTAACAGCCGCATCTGTGATTCCAGAGGCGAGCGCTGCATCTGAGGATACAGCCTCTGCAGATACAGATAGTACAACTGAGGTATCTGCAAAAGCGCCAGATGAATCAACTGGCGAAGAATCACCTGAAAAATCGGCAGAGCCCAAGGAGGCAGCGGGTTCAGAGGCAGGTGATGGTGTTCAGCCCATTTCAGACGTTTCGGACGACGATGAGGTTGAAACAGCAGCGGCTTCCCAAACATCTGCTGGTCAGGAAAAGGCTGGTGACGCCTCAGGTGTTACGGCCGGAGAGGACGCACAGGTTGCAGATGACAGTAGGGAACAAGTCACATCCGATGCCGAAGATACAGAAGATACAAAAGAGGAGAAGAAGGAGTGATCTTCTCAGGGTAAAAAATACTTGACAGCACATATCGACCGGATTATTTTTATGGATAATAAGTTTTATTCCGGCCATGAAAGCCCTCCAGCACTACAGGAGGGCTTTTTTTTTTGGTCTATCAGAAGTATCAACCCTGCAAAAATGGAGTGGTGGGCAGGGCTGATGGTCGTAATTTCCCCCAGGCTTTTAATTAAGCCCGGGGGTTTTTTTTGATGCTTGTAAGGCCGTTTACTTCCGGCTTGTCATGTTTCTCCCATAAGCATGCATGGGGCTGCCATGCTTTTGTGGAAAGATATAAAAGATATACTATCGGGATTGAACAAATACGGGACAAGCTAAAATGGTACAGGTTTTTCTTTGCTTGCATCCATTTTGATCCTGTTTACTGTCTCATTGTAGAAGGCTATGACCTCTCGCCTGCTTATCATGCCAAGGAAGTGGCCCGGGTCGTCATCCTTTACCACTGGTATCATATCTATGTTCCTCACAGTAAATTTGTGCAACAGTGAATTGATATCCTCAGATGGTGTGGTGGTGATCACGTCTCTTCTTGCAACGTCACGCATCAGTACGAGATTTCCTATGTCTGCGTCGTCAAACAGGCAGTGCCTGATATCATTGATTGAAAATATGCCACTGAGTTTACCCTCTCTGTTTACCACCGGAAAATAGTGCTGATCCGTTGCCCTGAAGAACTTGCAGAACTGGGAGAAGCTCATATCCTCTGGAATCACAGCAAAGGCCCTGGAGTCATCAAAGATGTCCTTCACCTTTATGTCTTCCATGATGTCTGTGAAGAACTCTCCCTTATGGGCTGGGGAATCGATCTTTGCCGGCACCTGGGCCCTGTAGAGGTCCCATCTGCGGCAGAGAAAGAAGCTCAGGCTACATACCAGCATGCTTGGCAGCAGCAGGTGATATGAACTGGTTATTTCACTCACAACAATAACTGCTGTTATGGGGACGTTGGAGCTTCCGGCAAAGAAACCCGCCATGCCAACTATGATGAATGCTGCAGGGTTGGATACAACCGAGGGGATTAGGTCGTGAAAGAAGACCCCTACTGCCCCGCCTATGCAGCCACCTATCACCACTGAAGGGCCAAACACACCTCCGCTGCCACCTGATCCTATTGAGAATGAGGTTGCCAGTATCTTGGCCATTGCAACTGCAAGGAACAGCCACATGGTCACCTCATTATTTAATCCTTTTTGAACAAATCCGTAGCTGAAGCCCAGTATCTGGGGCAGGAAAAGGGCCAGTGTGCCGGTCAGGATGCCACCTATTGCCGGTTTGACCCAGACTGGAAGGTCAAGTTTCTGAAAGAAGTCGTGGAAGCCCCAGAATATCTTTACAAACAGAAATGCCCCAAGGGTAAGTGCCAGGGCAAGGGCTGTATAAGGGCCTAATTCCAGTATGTTGGAGTAACGGAAGTCCCCTGATACCTTGAACAGTGATCCCCAGCCATAAACAGAGCAGAAAAGTGAATAGGCAACAGTTGATGCAATGGCTGTTGGAATGATGACATCGGCTTCGAATTCAGGCTCACTGTAGAGTATCTCTGCTGCGAACAGGGCACCTGTCAGGGGGGCCCTGAAGATGCTTCCAATGCCTGCACCCATTCCTGCTGCCATTAGAATGCGCATCTCTCTGTCAGTAAGGCCCATGCGCTGGGCAAACAGTGAGCCAAGTCCTGCTCCAATCTGGCATATTGGACCTTCGCTTCCTCCTGAGCCGCCTGTGCCGAGGGTGAGAAACGAGGCTACTGTCTTTACGAAAGGCACCTTGGGGTCGATCCTGCCGTGGTTGTGATGATATGCGCTGATAGCAGAATCTGTACCATGTCCCTGGGCCTCCGGGCAGAAGAGGTACACTACCAGGCCGCTTAACAAACCACCTATTGCAGGTACGATCCACAGCACAATAGGTCTGAGTTCATGGTGCGTGTGTCCAAATAGGGGCGGATCACCTGCAGGATGGGATGGGCGGTAACCGGCAAGATAGTCAAGAAAGAAGAAGTGTCCAAAGTTGCACAGAAAGTGGAATATGACAGCACCGCTTCCGGCCATGAGGCCTACGATGATGCAGTAGAACAGCCATTTCCCGGCCCTCTGCCCTGGTTTGCGAACAACCAGGCTGTCTATCATGAATGAAAAGTTTTTTTTCAGATAAGAGTGTTGCATGTCAATTTGGTGATATGGTCCTGTAAGGGGAAATAATTAAAAATTTTTATTTGCTGATATTGGATCAAGATAATAGGCCAAGGCACAACAGCAGGCACACTTTAAACAAAAAAGGGATATTAGTGAAGTGAATTCTGCCTCTTGTGGCATAGTACGGTACAGGTTCCGAGTCAATATGTTATGTGGTGATTAAAAAGGTAGGCAGTGGCGTTGACAATAGGCATACAGGGGAATAATGTTATGGCTTATCTTTGATATTAATGAAGGCCCTGAACAGGCACGGTTAAAGAAAAAAAGAATCAGAGGTGCGTGTAAATGACTAAGATGACCGGAAAAGAGATGGTCGTAGAGGCTCTTAAACGGGAGGGAGTAGAAGTGTGTTTCGGCTTCCCTGGAGGAGCCATCATTGATGTTTATGATACCCTTGAGAGAGATGGTACCATCAAGCATGTCCTTGTCAGACATGAACAGGGTGCCACCCATGCTGCAGACGGATATGCCCGGGCAACCGGGAGGGTCGGTGTCTGTATTGCAACATCAGGTCCGGGGGCTACCAATACTGTCACGGGTATAGCAACCGCCTATGCGGATTCGATTCCCATGGTGGTCTTCACCGGCCAGGTGCCCACAAGCCTTATTGGAAATGACGCATTTCAGGAAGTGGATATAGTTGGAATAACCCGTCCATGCACAAAGCACAACTACCTTGTCAAGGATGTGAAGGACCTTCCCAGGATATTGAAGGAGGCCTTTGTGGTTGCAAGGTCCGGCAGGCCTGGTCCGGTGCTTATTGACCTGCCCAAGGACGTGCAGAATGCAAAGGCAGAGTTTGATTATCCAGACAAGATAAAGTTCCGGTCATACAATCCAGTGGTTGAGCCGCATTCCAAGCAGATTGAGCGTGCCTACCGCATGATTGAGAAGGCGCGGAAACCGGTGTTCTATGTGGGTGGAGGTGTTGTGATTGCAAATGCCCACAAGGAGATGAAAGAACTTGCCGAGATGCTTCATGCCCCTGTCACCATGACCCTCATGGGACTCAGTGGTTTTCCTGGTACCTCGGAGTTGAGCCTTGGAATGCTTGGTATGCATGGGACATACTGTTCCAATATGGCCATGGCCCATTCAGATCTGATTATTGCCGTGGGAGCAAGGTTTGATGACAGGGTCACTGGAAAAATAGACGCCTTTGCCCCAAAGGCAAAGATCATTCATATAGATATTGATCCCACTTCTATCCAGAAGAACGTAAAGGTGGATGTGCCTATTGTAGGTGATTGTCGCAGGGCCCTTGCAAAGCTGGTCAAGGCTGTGAAAAAGGCTGGCAGGCCTGCAGATGCCTGGAAGGAACAGTTCCAGGAGTGGTGGGAGCAACTGAATGCCTGGGAGGAGCGCCACCCCCTCACCTACAAGGAAGAGCCTGGAGTGATCAAGCCCCAGTATGTGATCGAGCAGCTCTATGATATCACCAAGGGCAGGGCTATAATATCCACTGAGGTGGGGCAGAACCAGATGTGGACAGCCCAGTTCTATAAATTTGATGAGCCGAGAAGTTTCCTTACCTCAGGCGGTCTTGGAACCATGGGCTACGGCCTTCCTGCTGCAATTGGCGCGCAGATGGCATTTCCGGACAGGCTGGTAATTGATGTGGCAGGAGACGGAAGTATCCAGATGAATATTCAGGAACTGGCAACTGCCATGCAGGAGAAGCTTAATGTCAAGATCGTGATCTTGAACAATCAGTTCCTTGGTATGGTGCGACAGTGGCAGGAGCTGTTCTATGACCGGGTTTATGCTGCCACAGAGTTCACCTTTACCCCTGATTTCGTCAAGATTGCCGAGGCATACGGTGCTACAGGCCTGAGGGCCACCAAACCTGAAGAGGTCAGGGAGGTGCTGGAAAAGGGGTTAGATACCCCAGGCCTTGTGATTATGGAGTTTGCCATCGCAAGGGAAGAGGGGGTTTTCCCCATGGTTCCCGCAGGCAAGGCTACCACTGAGATGCTGCTTGTATAAGAAGTGGCATGAGATTACGCAGCCGCAGGGTTACCGGAACTGATGCCATCGTTTGGGCCTGTCATCGGTGTCAGGGATGGGGTCAGTAAACATACAGGTAGATCATCTTTGCGGCTGCCCTGCATTCAACAGGTGGTTATCAGAGACAGAGAAGCGCAGGGAACACGCCATTACCTGGAGATGGTACTAGCTGCCGGACTGCCTCAGCCAATATAGAAAGTTCCCAGGAGTTTTAGCCAAATGAAGCACAAACATACATTATCAGTCCTTGTAGAGAATACACCTGGAGCCCTGTCCCGAATTACCGGGCTCTTCAGTGGGCGTGGTTTTAATATCGAGAGCCTGTGTGTGGCCGCCACCCTTGATCCGACGCTTTCACACCTTACCCTTGTGACATCTGGTGATGATTTTATCATCGAGCAGATTATCAAGCAGCTCAACCGTCTTGTGGATGTCTACAAGGTGGTGGATGTCAGTGAGGGCGTTTATGTTGAGCGTGAGATGGCGCTTGTCAAGGTGAAGGCCGAGGATGAGACTCGTGCCGAGGTGCTGCGCATGTGTGACATATTTCGGTGCAAGGTGGTGGATGTAAGTCCCAAGACCTACACCATTGAGGTGACCGGTCCTGAGTCCAAGCTCAAGGCCGTTGTGGAGCTGCTGAAGCCCATTGGTATAAAGGAGATAGCCCGCACCGGAACCATTGCCATGGTAAGGGAGAAGAAGTCTGTGTAAGCTGGCCGGTGGCGGCCACTGAAAACAGGCAGATTCTGTTGGTAAGACAGGTTGCTATGGAAAATTCGGCCTGCGTCCTTGCGGATGCAGGCATTGCACATTTAAGGAGTTTTAAGATATGCGTATTTTTTACGAAAAAGATGCCCCTCTCTCCCCCATTGAGGGCAAGACAGTTGCGATAATCGGCTATGGAAGCCAGGGCCACGCACATGCTCAGAATCTAAGGGACAGCGGCATTGATGTAATTGTCGGCCAGCGTCCAGGTTCTCCAAACTATGACCTTGCCGTGAAACACGGGTTTGAACCGGTAAGTGCGGCAGAGGCCGCAGAAAAGGCCGACATCATAATGATGCTTGTGCCTGATCACGTGCAGGGTGATATCTACAGGGATGCAATTGCCCCGGGGCTAAAGGCCGGCAACATGCTCATGTTCTCACACGGCTTCAACATCCACTTTGGTCAGATAGTGCCTCCTGAAGATGTAGATGTGACAATGGTTGCTCCAAAGGGGCCTGGCCATCTCGTGAGGAGGGAGTATGAGGTCGGGGCCGGTGTCCCCTGCCTGGTTGCTATCCATCAGGACGCCACTGGCAAGGCCCTTGAGACTGCCCTGGGTTATGCCAATGGGATTGGAGGGGCAAGGGGTGGTGTTATAGAGACCACATTCCGTGAAGAGACCGAGACGGACCTTTTTGGTGAACAGTGCGTGCTGTGTGGCGGGGCTGCTGAACTCATAAAGGCAGGTTTTGAGACCCTGGTAGAGGCAGGTTATCAGCCTGAGATCGCATACTTCGAGTGCTGCCACGAACTCAAGCTCATCGTTGACCTCATATACGAAGGCGGTCTTGCCAATATGCGTTACTCCATCAGTGATACTGCAGAGTATGGTGACCTTACCAGGGGTAAACGGATCATCACGGAAGAGACCAGACGTGAGATGCGCAAGATACTGGATGAGATACAGTCTGGTCAGTTTGCCAAGGAGTGGCTGCTGGAGAACAAGGTCAATCGTCCCTCTTTCAATGCCATGCGCAGGCAGCAGGCCGAGCATCCCATTGAAGAGGTGGGGGCAAGGCTCAGGGATATGATGAGCTGGCTCAAGAAGTAGGGCGGTTACTGTTTGTCATGCTCCAGGAGCAGATTCCTGTGGCCAGGGAGGGGGTGCCCTTCATTGGCCTGTCCGCATTTGTTGCCCTGATATGCGCCATTCTGGGGTGGCCGGTACCGGCTATGGCCTTTTTGGTCTTATGCGCCTTTATACTCTACTTTTTCAGAGACCCGGACAGAGTGGTGCCTCACGGCAAGGGGCTGGTGGTTTCACCTGCAGATGGGCGTGTGCTTGAGGTCACAGAGGTGGAATCCGCCCCCCTGCTTGCAGGCAGGGCCAGGCGCATCAGTGTATTCATGAATGTATTCAACGTTCACGTCAACAGGTCTCCTGTGGCAGGTACTGTCAAGGATATCAGTTACCTGCCCGGGACTTTTCTCCCTGCTGACAGGCACAGGGCCATGGTGCAGAACGAGCAGAATGCGATCCTCATGGAAGATGAACACGGTAATGAGCTAACAGTGGTGCAGGTAGCAGGGCTCATTGCCAGACGCATTGTATGCAGGGCTGAACCTGGGGACTGGCTCAGGCGCGGCCAGCGTTTTGGTATGATCCGTTTCGGTTCACGTCTCGACTGTTACATACCTCTTGATTTCCAAGTTTTGGTAAAGGCCGGTGACAAGACAGCAGCGGGAGAGACCGTGCTTGCAAGGTGGAGCAGAGAAAATGGCTGATGATACCCCAATAAGAAAGAAGCCGAGACGAGGTATATACCTCCTTCCCAATCTCTTTACCTCTGCCAGTCTCTTCAGTGGATTCTACTCAATGGTGGCATCCATTCAGGGGAATTACGATTCTGCCGCCTGGGCCATTCTGATTTCAGGCGTGTTTGACGGTCTGGATGGCAGGGTGGCAAGGATGACCGGTACCACCAGCAAGTTTGGTGTGGAGTACGACTCCCTTGCTGACATGGTGGCATTTGGTGTGGCCCCCGGCATACTGGCCTTCTTATGGGGGCTTCAGGGGTTTGGCCGTCTTGGCTGGCTTGCCGGATTTCTCTTTGTTGCAACCACTGCACTGAGGCTTGCCCGTTTCAATACCCTTAGTGAGAGCAGGGTGGCTGAGAGCAAGAGATATTTTATGGGGCTGCCCTGTCCCTCTGCTGCCATTATGCTTGCAACCACTGTGCTCCTGTTTCACCATTTTGGCATAATGGGGCAGGTACGCCATTACGGCGTTCTGTTCATGGTGTATGCCCTCTCTTTTCTCATGGTCAGTAATGTCCGTTATCACAGCTTCAAGGAGGTGCGGTGGGTGCAGCAGCATCCATTCAGCTCCATGGTGGGGTTGATCCTTGCGATGGTTGTGGTGGCCATAGAACCCAGTGTAACACTTTTCATGCTCTTTATCGTTTATGTCCTATCCGGTCCTCTCCTTATGACCGTGCAGGTCCTGAGCGCCAGGAAGCCGGGGGCTGCACAGCAGGAACAGGTCAAGGACAGAGGAAAATCCACAAGGGGCTAAGGGCCTTTAGATAATCTCTGGACAGGCAGTACATTTTGGATCTGTCTGATGGAGATTCGGTGTGGATAGTTTCTCAAAGCTCCGGTATACCCTTTTTCTGTGTACGGACTGAATCCCTTTTATGCCGGAGATAGTATAAAAAAACAGGACCACACAGGACAGGAAGACATAACAATGGATGAGAACATAGGATCTAAGCCCAAGATAATAATATTTGATACCACACTTCGTGACGGTGAGCAGTCTCCAGGCGTATCTCTCAACATGGAGGAGAAGCTTCAGATTGGCCGTCAGCTTGAGCGTATGGGAGTGGACGTGCTGGAAGCAGGCTTCCCCGTGGCATCTCCCGGTGACTTTCAGGGTGTAAAGCGGCTGGCAGACGAACTCAGAGGGCTTCAGGTGGCCGCACTTGCAAGGGCGTCGCAAAAGGATATTGATACGGCATGGGAGGCAATAAGGCACGGGGAAAATCCCAGGATACACACATTTCTTGCCACATCGGACATCCATCTCAAATACAAGCTTAGAAAGAGCAGGGATCAGGTACTGGAGATGGCCTCTGCCGCAGTGAAACACGCTGCCGGATACACCTCTAACGTGGAGTTTTCTGCTGAGGATGCAAGCCGCAGTGATCTTGATTTTCTCTGCAGGGTCTTTGAGGCTGTTATCGAGGCTGGGGCTACCACCCTGAACTTTCCTGATACGGTGGGCTATGCCATCCCGTGGGATTTTGGCTCCATGATCAGGTACGTGGTGGAGCACACAGAAAACATTCACAGGGCGGTTTTGAGTGTGCATTGCCACAACGATCTTGGGTTGGCCACGGCAAATGTGCTGGCAGCCATTCAGAACGGGGCAAGGCAGGTGGAGTGCACCATAAACGGAATAGGTGAGCGGGCAGGCAATACGGCCATGGAAGAGGTGGTGATGGCGATTCGCACCCGTAATGACTGCCTTCCCTACCGGACTGATATTGTAACAACAGAGATTACACCTGCCAGCCGGCTGGTTGCCACCCTGACCGGCATGCAGGTGCAGCCCAACAAGGCCATCGTAGGTGCAAATGCATTTGCCCATGAGTCCGGCATCCATCAGGATGGGGTCCTCAAGGAGCGTACCACATATGAGATCATGGACCCAAGAGACGTTGGCCTTTCACAGGGTTCCCTCGTGCTTGGCAAACACTCTGGGCGCCATGCCCTGAAGGCCCGTCTCGAAGAGCTTGGGTATAACCTCTCGGATGAGGAGATAGACAGCGTCTTCGTGCGCTTCAAAGAGCTTGCCGACAGGAAGAAGGAGATATTTACAGAGGACCTCAAGGTCCTGGTGGCAGGAGAGATACTCAAGATCCCCGAGCGTTATACCCTGCGTTACCTGCACGTGGCTGGGGGCAGCGGCATAAGGCCTACTGCCACAGTTGCCATTGAGGAGGGTGGCCAGGAGAAGATCACGTGCTCTCTTGGCGCAGGTCCAGTGGACGCGGCCTTCAAGGCAGTGGGAAAGCTTGTACAGACAGAGAGCAAGCTGCTCAGGTACAATGTCAATGCCATAACCGGCGGTACTGATGCCCTTGGCAAGGTTACTGTCAGGCTCCGTGAGGACGACCTTGAGGTGACTGGCCAGGGTGCTGATCCTGATATTATCACTGCAAGCGTGAAGGCATATCTTAATGCACTGAACCGCCTTGAATACATGAAGCAGTAAGACCCTGTTGTAGTCCCTTCTGAGTCTTGCTGTGGAGGTGTGGAGAAGGATCATATCTGGAATTTTGAAAAGACAGGAGTTTGATACAGGAGTTTGATATAGATGAGTTCGATGACCATAGCTGAGAAGATATTGGCTGCACATGCAGGCCTTGACTCTGTAAAGCCAGGCCAGCTTGTGGATGTGCCTGTGGATATGACGCTTGGGAATGATATTACTGCGCCCATTTCCATAAAGATATTTCGTGACACCGGTGTTAAGTCTGTGTTTGACCCGGAGAAGATTGCCCTTGTGGCAGACCATTTTACCCCAAACAAGGACATAAAGAGCGCTGAGCAGGTGCGTATGCTCCGTGAGTTTGCAAAGGAACATAACATTCTCCACTACTATGAGGGTGGCAAGTGTGGTGTTGAGCATGTGCTGCTGCCTGAAAAGGGCATTGTTGCCCCTGGAGACATTGTCATTGGTGCTGACAGCCATACCTGTACATATGGTGCCCTTGGGGCATTTGCCACAGGGGTGGGCAGCACTGACCTTGCTGCTGCCTGGATCAGGGGGCGTACCTGGTTCCGTGTGCCAGAGACCATAAAGTTCATCTACAAGGGCAAGCTCAATCCATGGGTGAGCGGCAAGGATCTGGTGTTGTATGCAATAGGGGATGTGGGTGTGGATGGTGCACTCTACATGGCCATGGAATTTACAGGGCCGGTGATAGAGAGCCTTCCCATGGCAGACCGTTTCACCATGTCCAATATGGCAATCGAGGCTGGCGGCAAGGTTGGGCTCATCAATCCTGACGAGACTACAGAGAAATGGGTAAAGGGGCGTGTTGACAGGCCCTACAAGATTTATACCAGCGATCCTGATGCCCATTATGCCCGGGTCATAGAGTATGACTGTGCGGATATCGAGCCACAGGTGGCATTCCCGCACCTGCCTGAAAATGCCCGTCCTGTGTCAGAGGCCACCCACATTGAGATACAGCAAGTGGTGATTGGTTCATGCACCAACGGACGGACTGAGGATTTTGAGCTTGCGGCCTCTGTGCTCAAGGGACGCCAGGTGGCAGACGGGGTACGTCTCATTATCCTGCCTGCTACGCCGCAGGTCTATTCAGACTGTCTTGACAGGGGCCTTTTGAGAATTTTTGCTGACTGCGGGGCGATAATCGGCCCTCCGACATGTGGTCCGTGTCTTGGCGGACATATGGGAATCCTTGCCAAGGGTGAGCGTGCGGTGGCCACCACCAACAGAAACTTCGTAGGGCGTATGGGGCATCAGGAGAGCGAGGTGTATCTTGCAAATCCTGCTGTGGCTGCTGCAAGTGCGGTCCTGGGCAGGATAGGAAGCCCGGATGAACTTTAAGGCAGGGATGGCCTGTAGTATCACAAGAGAAAAAAGCCTGAGCCGCAAGGGATGCCTCTTGCGGTACAGGCAACGCATATAAAGGAACTGCCATGAAATTTAAAGGTAAGGTTTGGAAATTCGGTAAGAATATCGATACTGATCTCATAATTCCGGCCCGTTATCTCAACACCTCTGATCCAGAAGAGCTTGCCAGACACTGCATGGAGGATGCAGATCCTGAATTTTCTTCAAAGGTGGGGCCTGGTGATATCATAGTGGCTGATACAAACTTTGGCTGCGGTTCATCAAGGGAACATGCCCCTATAGCAATAAAGGCCGCAGGGGTCTCGTGTGTGATTGCGCCGAGCTTTGCCCGTATCTTTTACAGGAATGCCTTTAACATGGGGCTTCCCATATTCGAGTGCCAGGAGGCCGTGGAAGCCTTTGACCAGGGGGACACCGTAGAGGTGGATGCTGACACAGGCACCATAACCAACCTTACAAAGGGTACTTCTGTTCAGGCCCAGCCCATTCCGGAGTTCATGCAGGAGCTTATAGCGGACGGGGGGCTTATCCCCCATGTGATGAAGACGGTGTGAGAACATCTTCATGCCTGGAGATGCGCGGTGGGTGACATCTGTCCCGTGCGCATTCAATAAAATGGAACTCCTCACAGGGTTCTTTGCAGAAATTATCTACAACTGTCTGAAATGTATCTGTTTACAGGGTGTTACAGATACAAGGTAGAGGGTGCGCTGGCACACTCCCTGTACTTCAAGTGCCCTGCAGGTAGGCGATGATTCCGCGGAAGTAGATGTGAATTCTGTGAAATTATACAATAAAACTTGAAAATAATCAGGAGGAATATTGATGACTACATATAAGATTGCAGTAATTCCCGGTGACGGGACAGGCCCTGAGGTGATAGCCGAGGGTGTTAAGGTGATAGAGGCTGCTGCGGCCAAATACGGTTTCAGCCTGGACATGACCTGGTACGACTATGGCGGGGACCGGTATCTCAAGACCGGCGAGGTGCTGCCCGAAGGTGCAGTGGAAGACCTGAAGCAGTACAAGGCCATCTATCTTGGCGCCATTGGCCATCCTGATGTAAAGCCGGGGATCCTTGAAAAGGGCATCCTGCTTGCCTTGCGTTTCGCCCTGGACCAGTACATCAACCTGCGTCCTGTGATACTCTATCCCGGGGTGGAGACACCTCTCAAGGACAAGGGGCCTGAAGACATTGATTACGTGGTAGTTCGTGAAAACACAGAGGGCCTCTATGCAGGAGCAGGCGGTTGTCTCAAGAAGGGCACGCCTGATGAGGTGGCAGTGCAGGAGTCGATAAACACCCGCAAGGGCGTGGAGCGCTGCATCCGTTTTGCCTTTGATTATTGTAGGAAGCGTAACAAGAAGAAGCAGGTAACCTTGTGCGGCAAGACCAACGTGCTGACCTATGCCTTTGATCTGTGGGAGAGGACCTTCTACGAGGTCGCCAAGGAGTACCCTGATATCAAGACAGATTATGCCCATGTGGATGCGACCTGTATGTGGATGGTAAAGAATCCTGAGTGGTTTGATGTGATTGTCACGGACAATATGTTTGGCGATATTATCACTGACCTTGGTGCCATCACCCAGGGTGGCATGGGTATAGCCGCAGGTGGTAATATCAATCCGGAGGGTGTCTCAATGTTTGAGCCAATAGGTGGTTCAGCACCCAAGTACACAGGTCAGAATGTCATCAACCCAATGGCTGCAATCTGTGCCGGCCAGATGATGCTGGATTATCTCGGTGAGTCTGAGGCTGCAAAGGCGGTGGAGAATGCTGTGCGCAAGGCAGTGAGCCAGGACCTCAAGAGTCTTTCAGCCGGCAGGATGGGGTACTCCACCACAGAGGTTGGTGACCTTGTGGCGAATTATGTCAAAGAGGGGTAACAGGAAGATGGCACGCAAGTTCAACGTGGCTGTGGCAGGTGCTACAGGTGCCGTGGGCCAGATGATGATCAAGGTACTGGAGGAACGGGACTTTCCTGTGGCCAGTATCCGCTATCTTGCATCTGAGCGTTCAGAGGGCAGGGAACTCTCTTTCAGGGGTGAGAAGGTAGTGGTTGAGAAGTTGGGGCATGACTCTTTCAAGGGGATTGATATCGCCCTGTTTTCAGCAGGTGGGGGCAGGAGTCTTGAGTTTGCCCCGTCTGCGGCAAAGGCCGGTGCGGTTGTTATTGACAACTCCAGTGCGTGGCGTATGGACCCTGACGTGCCCCTCGTGGTCCCTGAGGTTAATCCCCACGCGGTTGCCGGTTACACCACCAAGGGGATCATTGCAAACCCCAACTGCTCGACCATTCAGATGGTGGTGGCCCTGAAGCCCCTGTACGACTACGCAAAGATCGAACGTATAGTGGTCTCAACCTATCAGGCCGTATCAGGTACAGGCCAGAAGGCCATTGACGAGCTTGAGGCAGAGGTGAAGCAGTGGGCAGCAGGGGCTGGCCAGGGCAAAGGGCCAAAGGGTTTTGCCGGAGAGTTTGATTATACGGCTTACCCGTATCAGATTGCCTTCAACTGTCTTCCTCACATTGATGTCTTCTCTGATAACGGTTATACAAAAGAGGAGATGAAGATGGTCAATGAGACCAGGAAGATACTTGAGGATGAGAGCATAATGGTCTCTGCTACAGCGGTCCGGGTCCCTGTTTTCTACAGTCATTCGGAATCTGTAAATCTCAGATTCTCAAAACCTGTGTCTGCACAGAAGGCCCGGGAACTCCTGTCCAATGCCCCGGGCGTGAAGGTGGTGGATGATATCAGCAACAACGTATATCCAATGCCCCTTGACGCAGAGGGCCAGGACCTTACCTTAGTTGGCAGGATCAGGGAGGACATCTCTCAGGACAACGGTCTGGACCTGTGGGTGGTGGCAGACAATATCCGCAAGGGAGCGGCCACCAATGCGGTGCAGATCGCAGAACTCATGGCTGAGAGGTATTTGAGCTGAGTATCACGTGTGGGCCCTGTCTCGGCACTGGCGGCTGCGGGGGTTAGGATATGGAGAACTGATCAGGGGGTGCTACAGGATTCGCTGTCTGCACCCTGTCCTGTAAGCGGTTGCCAGGCCCTGCGGTAACCGGGATTGCTGGGTCCTTTGTGAATAGAGTGGCCGGTTGCCTGACAGACCTTGCAGAGATGTTTCCCCTAAATGAGCGATTCCCAAGTTTACCTGATGCCTGAAACGCTCAGTCTGGGTCTTGATAGTAGAGAGGGATAGGTGGAGGTCACAGGCTGTCCTAATATTGGCATGCCTGTGATCCATGTTTACGTTACGAACCAATGAGCACATAAATGGAGGTGTTGTCATGACCAGTATCAGTTCTGCTGATTTCCAGAAGGCTGTTGATATAGGACGTCCACCAAACGTAGTCAGACTGTTTCCCAATTCAAAGGCCCTGATTGTAAGTGGCAAATTCATTGACAGGGCCATGCTTAAAAAGGGAAAGGCCATGACAATCGCCGCCAATGGCAGGAACCATATTGTCATCAGGGGGGTACTTGCAGCAGCCCAGCGTGCAAATGCAGCAATCATTGTTGAGATAGCCCGTTCAGAAGGTGGTGCCAATGCCTACTGTGCCACCAACTACTGGAATATAGCAAGACAGGTGGATGCCGTATGCAATGAGCTTGGGATAACAGTGCCAGTGGCAATCCATGCTGATCACTATGGCATCAAGAAACCTGACGATATATGGCCGGCAAAGGTGGAGATCCCCACTCTGTTTGAAGCAGGGCTTACCTCCATTGCCATTGACGCTTCACACATGCCAGATGATGAGAACCTCCTTGCGAATATTGCGTTGAACCCCTTTATCCCAAAGTGGGCAGGCCTTGAGACAGAGGTGGGTGAGATCAAGGGCAAGCTGGGGCTTTCCACACCTGATGAGGCCCTGTTTCTGATACAGGGGCTCAATGCCCACGGTATCTTCCCTGACTGGATAGCGCTGAACAACGGGACCACCCACGGCATAGAGCAGAGTGATTCCGGTATCCAGGTTGACCTCACTGCCGAGATACACAATGCGCTTGAACCTTATGGTGTTTCAGGTGCCCAGCATGGCACCTCTGGCAACAATTCAGAGCGTTTGCGCAATATTGCGTCCAGGACCCGCACCACCAAGGCCAATGTGGCAACAGCCCTCCAGATGATTTCATGGGGTGTGAAGGTGGATGATTACGGCAATGCCGTAATGGATGAAAATGGAGAGTTCATCAAGCTTCAGGGCAAGGGTGTTACAGAGAAGCTCTGGGAAGAGATGAAGGCCTATGCCGCAAGGCAGGGCTGGAAGGGTGGAAACTACAAGAAGCTGAACCTGCCCTTTGAGAACAAGATAATGGGCCAGCCCCTCTCCATCAGGGAGAGGATGGCAAAAGGTGTTGAGGAGTTTGTGTATGACCTGCTGGTCAACGTGTTCAACGCCCAGGATACTGCGCCCATCTGTATAGAGGCCATCCTCAAGGCCAACTCGTTCGATCCTGGTCCAAAGGTTGGCAGGATAGAGGACCCGGAAGAGTGGACCGAGGAAAAGATCAGGGAAAGGGCAAAGGCCATAGACAGTGACAAGGGACCGGCCGGGGACTTTGATGATTAGACCTTGAGATAGGGTTTGGCTGAACGAATTTTGGCGTGTCTCTGTCCTGTGGAGCGGACAGCAGGCACGCTTTTTTTGTTTGTGGCAGAGGATTTGTTTTTTAGCAGGATGGTCGGGATATTATGCGTATCACAGGTGGAGAGGTCTGCGGGCTGAAGATATCCACACTTTCCGGCAGGGATGTACGTCCCACATCTGACAGGGTGCGGGAGGCCCTGTTCCAGATACTGACTGTGAAGCTGGCGCATGACTGGTCGGGTGTGCGTGTCCTTGACCTGTTTGCCGGAAGCGGTTCCCTGGGCATAGAGGCCCTTTCTCGCGGGGCAGAACATGCGGTGTTTGCAGACTCTTCCCGCCGCAGTCTTGAGTGTGTAAAAAGAAATCTTGAGAAGACGGGATTTTTGTCCTGCGCGCATCTGATAAGGCTCGATTTGCGCCGGCCTGGGGCTGCCTGCCGTATCCTTTCCCCCCTTTCCCCATTTGACCTGGTCCTTGCCGACCCCCCGTACAGTAAGGGCTTTCCTGCCTCTGTGTTCAGGCTTTCTGCCTCCATGCCCCTTGTTGACCGGGGCGGGATACTGGTCATGGAAGAGTTCAGCAGGGTCAGTCTGCCCTCTGTTTATGATATCCCCGGCTGTACCCTGACCCTTGAGGATGTTCGTCATTATGGTCAGACCTCGCTCTATTTTTTCAGACAGATGCAGTGAGTCTGGTACTATGTATGTTGAGACATTGCCTTAGTCCTGTACTTTTGTTACCGTGCAATCATATCTATGAGCGTTTTTCTGTTACCTTAATTCAGGTGTTATAAGTTTTACCTGCTGGAAGACCTGAGTGAATACGATATGACAACATGTTGCAGATAAGAAATCTATATACCAGGTACGGGCCTGTATCCGTACTGAAGAATATCTCGCTGCACGTGGACCAGGGTGATATAGTCTGTCTGATAGGGGCAAATGGCGCAGGCAAGACCACGCTTCTCCTCACTGTGTCCGGGCTTGTCAGGCCTGAAAAGGGGGATATCCTGCTTGACGGAACCAGGTTGAACGGACTTTCTCCTGATAAGATTGTGGCAAAGGGTGTGAGTCATTCACCAGAGGGCAGGCAGGTATTTGCTCCCCTTACCGTAATGGAGAACCTGCAGCTCGGGGCATATCAGCGGAGCAGTGCCAGGGCTTCAGAGGTGAAGGAGGATCTCGACGAGGTGTTCCACCTGTTTCCCAGGTTATGGGAGCGCAGGGACCAGCTTGCCGGTACCCTCAGTGGCGGTGAGCAGCAGATGCTTGCCATGGGAAGGGCCATGATGGCCCGGCCGGCCCTTCTGCTCCTGGACGAGCCTTCCCTCGGGCTTGCCCCCAAGCTCGTGGATGTCATCATGCAGACCATTGTGAAGCTCAACAGCCAGGGCATGACCATCCTGCTGGTTGAGCAGAATGCCAGCAAGGCCCTGGAGATTGCCAACAGGGGTTATGTGCTGGAGACCGGCAGGATCATACTGCAGGGGCCAGCAGCCGAGCTTGCAGAGGACAGTGAGGTGCGCAGGGCCTATCTTGGCCGTGACTATGACAGCCTCTCTGAGAGGACTGGCCCTTGCGAAAGGGTTTAGACGGAGATCATGTAGCCATGCAGAATGACAGGGTGGAGTATCTTTCGCCAGATGCCTGGCGGCAGTGGCATACTGAGCTGCTTCAGAGCACAGTGAACAGGGCATGGGACAGAATTCCCTTTTATAGAAAGGCCATGGAAGCTGCTGGGGTTACCAAGGACCATATCGGTTCTCTCGATGATATATCTATGCTGCCGTTTACCAGCCGGGACGACCTGTCCCGCAACTACCCTTACGGGTTGTTCAGTGTGCCACTCAGGGACATTGTGCGCATCCATACCCTGAGAAGCGCACAGGCAAATCCCATTGCCCTGGGATATACTGACAGTGATCTTCGTCACAGGAGGGCCCTGTCGTCCCGTTTCCTTGCTGCCTGTGGCGTTACCCGTGATGACATAGTGCAGATATGCCTTGATCCGGGCATGTCAAACATTTGGCAGGATATCAGGGAGGGGGCCGAGGCCATTGGAGCCCTGGTGATACCGCCTGATTCCATCAGCACCGGGGCAAGGTTGAGGGTCCTTGCTGATTTCAAGACCACGTGCCTTGTTACCACGCCGTCCTATGGCCTGCATCTTTTGTCCATGCTCAGGCAGGATGGGCTCCCAATAGCCAGCCTGAGTCTCAAGAATGCGGTGCTTGTGGGTGAGACCCTGACGGACGCCACACGCCGGGAACTGGAAGATGGCTTTTCAGTGGATACCTGGAGCGGGTACGGTATCTTTGAGGCCCTTGGTGCAGGGATGGCATATGAATGTGAATACCGGTGTGGCCTCCATCTTGCGATGGACCATTTTATCCCTGAGATCATTGATCCTGAAACAGGCAGGCAGCTTGAGCCAGGTGAGAGTGGTGAGCTTGTTGTCACAACGGTTACTGCCAGAGCCAATCCCCTGATTCGTTTCAGGACCGGTGACATCACCTCCCTGACCATGGAACCTTGCAAGTGTGGCCGCACAACCTGGCGCATGATGCCTGTGAGTGGCCGCTGTGATGACCTGGTTACCCTGCGTGGTATAAGGATATCACCTGATCACATTGCAAACTTCATTGCCGAAAGGGCAGGGGGCAGGCGGCTTCCCTGTCTGATGGTGCTGAGGCGCAGGGACCATCTCATGACTATTGAACTCAAGGTGGCCATTGGTGTGGAGAATTTTTCAGGCAGCCTGCCAGAGCTGCACCGATGGGTGAGGGAGGTGGAACAGTCGTTTGAAGAAAATATTGGGGTGGCCTGCAGGGTAAGGCCTGTTGAGGCAGCTTCTATAATTGAAAAGGTGCCGGATGATACCCTGATAGGAGTGGTGGAGCTGTAGGCCACACTGGTGTCTGGCGGTTAATTTTACAAAAGAACAGCATTAATTTGCTGTAATGAAATACAAAACAAGATTTTGCATGGTTTGAAACTTCAATTCAGGTTGAAGCAAGGAGAGGGACGTCAGTCATACAATGAGTATCAAGATTTATAACAGTTTCACCAGGGAAAAAGAGGAACTAATCCCCTTGGAAGAGGGGCATGTCCGCATGTATGTGTGTGGAATTACGGCATACGACAGGTGCCACATAGGTCATGCACGTTCGGCAGTGGTCTTTGATGCAGTGGTGCGCCACCTTCGAAATCGTGGTTACAGGGTAACATTTGTCAGAAATTTTACTGACATAGATGACAAGATCATCAACAGGGCCAATGAAGAGGGCATATCATGTTCAGAGCTTTCGCAGCGGGAGATAGGCCATTTCTACGAAGATATGGATGCGCTGGGAATCCTCCGTGCAGACATCGAGCCAAGGGCGACAGAACATATCCCCGAGATCATCGGTCTGATCCAGAGGCTGGTGGACAGGGGGGTGGCGTATGAGGCAGGTGGTGATGTCTATTTTGCCGTGGAGAAGTTTCCAGGATATGGCGCCCTTTCAGGTAGAAATATCGAAGACATGCTGGCAGGTGCCAGGATAGCACCAGGAGAACTCAAGCGGTCTCCAGGGGATTTTGCCCTGTGGAAAGCGGCCAAGCCAGGCGAGCCCAAGTGGGAGAGCCCCTGGGGTGAGGGACGGCCAGGCTGGCACATAGAGTGTTCTGCAATGAGCATGAAGTATCTTGGTGAGACCTTGGACATTCATGGTGGTGGCCTGGACCTAATCTTTCCCCATCACGAGAACGAGAGGGCCCAGTCAGAGGCGGCCACAGGAAGCCAGTTTGTAAGGGTCTGGATG
>Ga0256914_1000592_pt1 | contig 35422 bp, 33 predicted proteins | sample HulkmetaG_FD_191571 | JGI IMG/M metagenome (GOLD analysis project Ga0256914, IMG submission 191571) | Hydrothermal chimney microbial communities from Main Endeavour vent field at the Juan de Fuca Ridge, Pacific Ocean - Hulk | ecosystem: Environmental > Aquatic > Marine > Hydrothermal vents ... | reverse complement strand
ATCCAGATTCAACGTAAAAATGAACGGATCTTGGATAATACCTGCCGGTGGACACGGGAAACCCATTGCAAAGGGTCGCGTGCTTTTAGTCGGGGATGCTGCTGGTCTTGCGGATCCTCTCACCGGAGAAGGTCTCTATTACGCGTTTAGAAGCTCATTAGAGGCAAGTAGATCCCTAGAAAGTGAGTTTCCCGCTGAGAGTTATATAGAGAGAATGAAACCGATTTTAGAGGAGTTGAAAGCTAAGAGGAGGGCCGCTCGTCTGATAATGCCTAGGATGAAGTTCTTCTTCGAGCTGTTCGTATCATATCCGGAGATAGCTAGGAGATATATGCTATCATCCATCGGCAAGGTCGAGTTCAGGGATTTCTGGAGATGGGCAATCTCAAGGGTGCCGAGAGCTCTCATAAAGAGCAAACTGGGGATATAACTACCCAAGAAACTTCTCCAAGGACGTCCATCTTCTTAAAAACCTCAGGAGATGGGAACGCCGGAGAATCCTAGCTAGATCGAATCTCACTCTGTTATCGAGAAATTTGAGGGCATCATCCAGCTCGTCGAATCTCAGCGGTTCGGTAGAGAGCGCCATCCTCATCCCTTCTCTCACCTGCCAGACCCCTACTGGAGCGTAGTACTCCGGCCCTACCTCCCTGATGGCTAGAACCGATGCCTGTCTCCCCATCGACCTCAGCTTCTCTAAAACGGCGATTCTCATGGCATAGTGGCCTCCATCCATGTACTCCAGTCCCATGCGAGCGTGCTCCCTGTTGATTAGTACGTGAGCCTCTCGTGAGGACTGGGTCCACAGACCCTTGGGAAGCCAAACTTCCACGATCTCGAGCATGTAAGGGCCTGGAACGATTACTACAAAGTACCTATTGCCCTCATAACTGCTCTGGTACAGTGAGACATTCCCGGCGTAGAGGGGCATCTGCTCTACGATCCTCCTTAACCAGTTCCCGACCATGGAATCCACAGCGGTTACCGCCCATCTTGTAGGGACAAGCTTCCTTCTCCCCCTGATGCCTAGGGATCCTAGGGAAAGGACCTTAGAAATGGCGTAAACGTCGATTCCCTTCTCGTAAAGCTCTATAACACCCTCAACGGCACTTAGATCCTTATCATAAACGCTCTTCTCTATTGAAACCGGTACTTTAGGTTCTTCAGCGAGTTTTACCCTCTCTACTGGGGCTGTAGGACCTAACGGGGCTAATAAACCATCGAAAGAGATCCTAGGGATGGGGGGTCTTCTGAGCTTGGCCTCCATCTCGACAGGCGCCTCGCTCAAAAGGGCCCATCTGATCTCCTCGATTTGGGGCTCATCCACTCTCCTCACATCCAACCTGAAGTGAGTATAGATCTGCGAGGAGAACCTCGATATCATGTAGTCGAGAGGCTTCTTTATCCAGAGATTGGGGCGTTCAGGAAGATCCAGTTCCTCGAGAGATACCATTGGACCAACAGAGACCTTGGGATACCCTTTCTCACCCACAAGTGCCGAAGGAGGGGAGGGCCCCTCCACCAGATGAGATCTAGGAATATTCAATTGAGACCTGGCTCTCTCCAAGATGGGGCACTTGGACAGACCGCACAGCAGCTTGGCCCCCTTGCACCTGACGCAGAGAGACGGGTCTACCTTGGATGGCACAGGATAAGAGTTACAGGAAGGAAATTAATCGTTGATTCCCCCACCTGATTTGACCCTATAGACCTTCCCTCTTCCATTCACCCTTTCCACAAGACCCTTCTCCTCCAGCGCCTTCAACCTTTCCGAGATTACCCTCCTAGAGGCGGATCCTCTGAGCTTTCTGACTTCTTCCGTGAGCTGAGATATGTTAAGGGGGCCCTTCGCGGCAAGGGCCCTGATAATATTCCTATCTATATCACTAGTCACTAGCTGAGCCATCCTCTCCACCCTAGCGACACTTCCGAGTATCGAGGCGTACGCCCTGAGGAGTGACTTGTACATCTCTAAGCTCCTCAGGTCGTCCTCTGCAGACCGCATCCTGCTCTCTAGCCTATCAAGCCTCTCTATTATCTTGAACAGCAGCTCCTTGATCTCATCGAGTTCCCCCATTCCACAACTCCTCCTAAGTCGGGAACCACTATCTCCAAGAGCTCCTTACACGCCTCTTCGTTGAGACCTAGGGACCTCAGTTCCCTTAGCGCCGATCTTCTAGCCAAGGATCTCTTCACCTTATAGGTCACTAGGAGGCGAAGGGCTCCCAGGGCCAGCGGTAGCAAGGATCCTATCAACAACATAACCTCTATCGCGGCCCTGAGGCGCCTCAATCCTCTTCCCCTTTCATGACAGACTTGAGCACGGACATGGGATTAATGAAGTGCTCCTTAGTGAGCTTGAGGGCAAGATCTTCGGGTATTCCTTGGTTCACGAGCTCCTTATAGAAGGAAGCTATGGCCCTTGCCCTCTCCTTGGCCCTATCAGGATTGTATGTGAGATCCATTATCTCCTTAAGGGGCTCAATCAAGCCCTTTATCAGACCGGGGACCTCGCTTCTGAGGACTGAAAATATCTCCCTGAGTTCCTCTACATCCTCATCGATCACAATCTCTTTTCTCCTCTTGACAACCTCCTTCTCCTCATCCATCTTTCCTCACCAATTCTAACCCCTGATCATGACCTATAATGTGATTGCAAACCTCTGATCATTATGTGACCACTTAGCGACGGCTAAGGGTTATTTCAAATTATGTAATTTTATACCTGTGAAGTGCAGGTGACCCCGATGCTTGAGGCCCAAAAGTTGGAGGAGCAGCCAGAACTGGCAGTGGAAGCTAGGGACTTAACTAAGAGATTCGGGAAATTTGTAGCTGTCGATCACATAAACTTGGAGATAAGACGCGGGGAGAACTTCGGCCTCTTGGGGCCGAATGGAGCGGGGAAGACCACGACCATTAGAATGATCACCGGAGTGATAAAACCGTCTGAGGGATATGTGAAGGTCTTCGGAATAGATGTGGCCAAGGAGAGGAAGAAGGTTCTCAAGTACATAGGTTACATGCCTCAGAAGTTCAGCTTGTATGAGGATCTCACGGTGGAGGAGAACATAAGGCTCTACGGCCGACTTCAGGGGCTGACCGGTTCTCTGCTCAAGAAAAGGGTTAGGGAACTACTGGAGAGATTCTATCTGTGGGAATTCAAGAATAGACTGGCTGGTAAGCTGAGTGGCGGGATGAAGCAGAGACTCGCGCTCGCGACCGCCTTGGTACACGATCCCGCTCTCCTCATACTCGACGAACCCACCGCGGGAGTAGATCCACCCCTCAGAAGGAAGTTCTGGGAGCACTTTAGGGAGCTGAACAGGGAGGGCAAGACAATACTGGTGACCACCCACTATATGGACGAGGCCGAGAACTGCGACAGGCTGGCGCTGATGAACAGGGGTAAGATAATCGCGGAGGGCACGCCGAGGGAAATAAAGAGGAAGGCGCTAGGAGGAGATCTGGTAGAGATAGTCTTCGAGGGAAACTTGGATCCGGCCTCCCTTCCCGGAGTTAAGTCAATTATGGAGGACTCAAGCGAGAGATACCTGTTGGTGGTGGAGGACGCGGGGAGGGACCTTCCAAGAATTGTGAAGAAGGCCGAAGAGCTCGGAGCAAAGATCCTAGTAGCCTCACCGGTGCATGTGAGCTTGGAAGAGGCATTCATCAGGTTCATGGGTGAATCAGAATGATCGAGCTGGAGGAGGGAATAAGGAAGGGTCTCAGGATAATACCGATAGTCGACAAAGAGATAAGGCAGCTCGTCAGGGATCCTAAGACAATCCTTATGGTTCTCCTCATGCCCATAACCGTGACTATTCTCTTCGGGTACGGATACGGCGGGAAAGGTGCTGGGAAATATCCGATTACGGTTGTGGACTTGGATGGAGGAGATGGGGCCTTCAAATTCATTCAAGAACTCAGGAATTCCAAGATGTTCGAGATAAAGGCCATATACAAGTCTAAAGGGCAAGGTTTCTCCTCAGTATATTCAGGGAAAGTATACGCAAGCCTGATAATCCCAGAGACCTTCACCGAGGATCTGATGAGGGGCAGGCCAACTAGAGTGGAGCTCTACTATGATGCCAGCAACCCAACAGTGGCTCAAATGATAATGCAGGCAGTAGGAGTGGTCACCCAACAGTTTCAGGAGTGGGCCGCGGCCCAATTTGGCACCTTCGCCATTACCCCGATGTTTTACACGGTGTATGGACCTAAGATAAAGAAGATAGAGAGCTTTATCCCGACTCTCATGGCGATGATACTCCAGATGGTTCCCACAAGCCTGATATCCGTCTCGATATGCAGAGAGAGGGAGAAGGGGACGTTTGAGCAGTTCATCATGACACCGGTGAGCGTCTTTGACATAATATTCGGTAAATTGACAGCTTACTTCTTCGCAACGATATCAGATGCAATACTGAGCCTCTTCACGGCGATACTACTCTTCGATGTGAAGCTTAAGGGCACCTTCCTGGATATGACTATCGTGTCCACTATATTCCTCCTGAACTCGCTGAGCTTGGGCCTGCTCATATCCGTCTTCTCTAGGAATCAACTTCAGGCGTATCAGGCAAGCATCTTCTCATTCATAATATTCATGCTCTTCAGTGGAGTGTTAGTCCCAGTGGATGTACTCAGCTCGGAGGCTAAGCTGATTGCGTCTTTCGTCCCCATGTACTACTTCGTGACAGCCTTTAGGAACGTCTCTCTCAAAGGATGGAGCTATCTAATGGTCTTGGATCAACTAACGGTGATTAGTATGTTCACATTCGCTTTTCTCGCGCTCTCCCTAAGATTCCTGAGAATGGAGGTGACGTGATGAGGATCGCACCGATCATACCGATGATCATAATATTGCTACCTATCGTCCCGCTGGGGGTTAACGGTTTCCCATCTTCCTACTTGAGAGTCGAGGACTCGTACTGGAGTGGCTTCTTGGTTTTAGGAGCGACAAACACTTTCACCGTAGAGGTGAAAAGCCTATACTCTGGATCCATAAGTGGAATTTCTGCAACCCTGACTGTTCATGATGTAGCGGGATCTGATTACTCTGGAACCTTCTCTTACCCCGGCTCTCTCTTCGAGGGACAGGTACTGGTCATGGACTTCGGGATATTCGTCCCGGCTAACGCCGATGCGTCTCACTATAGGGCCACTCTGGAGGTGAGCTTTACAGCGGACGGCACCCCTGAGACGGAGACGTTCGACCTCTATGTGACGATCCACGGAACCCCTCAGGTGAGATGTTCTCTATCCGCCACCGCCAAGCCCGGCAGACCAGCTACTGCTGTACTCGCCCTCTCCAACTACGGGGATGGAGTCGCTAGGAGAGTCAGGGCCGTGATAAATCCTGCATCACCTAATGTCCAAGTTTCCTCCCCTGTAGAGGCCGGGATCATCGATCCAGGTGAAAGCAAAAGCTTCCCCGTCACCATATACATTGGCGATGCCGCTGATGAGGCAGTTACTCTGACGGTGACGGTCACATGGGAATCTCAAGTGGGGACGGGAGGTCAATACACATGCACTCAGAATGTGGTGATTTCGGAGATGCCTCCTCGCGGTCTGTTCGTGACCACAAACACTACGACCTTAGAGCCGGGTAAGGTGAATAAGGTATACCTTTTCATCGAGAATAGAGGGGAAAACGCCTTTAGAGCGACGTTAACACTTCAACCACCACCAAATACTGCCATTCGCGGGTCTAACAAGGTAGACCTCGGTAATGTATCCTCAGGAGAGGTGGTATGCGTCCCCGTAGATCTGTTCGTGGATCCTGCCGTCAGGGGGCCTCTACAATTACCAACAACTGTAGACTGGTTTGACTCCGGATCTGAGCGCCACACGAACACCGCAACCTTGGGCTTCTACGTGGAAACGATGCCGGGACCCTACCTCGTAGCCTACACGGACAGAAAGGTGCTGACGCCCGGGAGCCAAGACATGGTCGACATAGTTCTGAGGAACGAGGGGGAGGAGACCGCTAGATCCGTCAGGGTGAACTTCGTTCCCTCCAAGGATTTGGCGCTCTTATCCCCCAGTGGAGTCGAGGTAGGAGATTTAGAGCCGGGACAGGGAGCTAGGATGACCATACTAATATCTGCGCCGAATGTGAGCTACGGGAGTTTGGCGATGACTCTCCAAATCTCCTACTTCGACGAGCATGACAGATCTAGGGAGCAAGTGATACCCCTCTCCTTCATAACCGAGAGCCCTGATACCCCTCTGATCTCTGTATCGCCACTTGATACCGAGCTGGTAGTAGACGACGTCAACAGCATTCGATTGAAGGTGATGAACGAAGGAGGGACGGCCCATAACTTGGTAATAAAGCTAGCTCTCCCCTCCCCGGAGTTAGGCGCTGTAGTGGGTGAGGATTACGCTTACATAGGACAACTCGATCCCGGGGAATCGGTTATCAGAGACTTCTCCGTTTATCTATCACCTCAAGCCTACGGGGCAGTCCAATTCCTGGTTCATGCGAGCTACGAGGATGAGGCTGGAGTCTCTCATAACGATCTACTGTCATTCGGCGTGAGGGCTATAGGAAAGCCCCAGATAGAGGTTGCCCATGTGTCTACGGTTCCATCCTCCGTTTATCCCGGAGACACCAATGTCAAGTTGATCGTGGTCTTAACCAATGTGGGTAACTACGTCGCTAAGGACCTGAGAGTAGTCCTCAAACCGATCCCTGGGGTGATGAGACCCTCCTCTCCAGGAACCGACACATTCCTCATACCGGCACTGCCGCCGAATCAGGCGGTAGATGTCACGTTTCTCGTTGATATTGACGAAAATGCCCAGCCCGGGAGGTACGAAGCCATTCTAGTGTCTAAACTCGGTAATACCACGATACCCGTTCAGGTAGATGAGAAGGCTAGATTCAAGCTACTCAAGTTCTCCATACCGGGCCAACCTAGGCCAGGGGATAGAGGGGTTAAGCTGACTGTCGTGATAAAGAACGACGCCAGAGTGACTGCTAAGGATGTGGTTCTGGAGGTTATAACACCTTACTTAGTGGGTACAACTTCCTTGGCCTTGGGAGAGATACCCCCGAACTCAAACGCATCAGCCATAATGGAGGTAGATATAGACGAGAATGCTCCAGAGAGAGTGCCAGTCGATATAAAGGTCTCTTGGAAGCAGGAAGGCCGCTCTCTCTACCAGACCATCCATACAGAGGTGAAATTGGAGACCACCAGCGGGAAGTGGTGGGGAGGGAGTTATTTGAGTCTCATAGCCCTATCGGTTGTAGCTGTTGGAGTCCTAGCATCGCTTCCACTGGTAAAGAGGTTCATCTCGGGAGGTTCTTAGCCCTCCCAAATTCCACGAGGGCCTTCATGGCCCTCACCGCCCTTTCCGACTCCGGATATGCGGGTATTCCCTCCCTCTCGAACAGCTCCCTGAACTCTCTCGCGTACTGGGAGGAACCCACATCCATTGCCACCACCGGCTTGTCATAACCCCTAGCGAGATTGGCCAGCTTGCTGGGAAGCTCAGCTGTCACACCAGGAACATGATGGAGAGCGAGGACGATGATGCCGTCTACATTTTCGTCCTCCAGCAGGATTCTCATCGACTCGACGAAGGATTCATCGGTCGCGCTTCCTGTGAGATCAACGGGGTTACCCGTAGCGGCTATAGGAGGTATGATCCTCCTATCCTTGAGTTCTTGGAACCTCTTTTGGCTCTCTTCAGTAAAGTTAGACAATTTAAGGCCGAGAGCCTCCGTCTCATCAGCAGCCATCACCCCAACCCCACCGCCATCGGTGAGTATGGCTATCCTGTCACCTCTAGCCGGGGGCTGCATTACGAGGGCCTTCGCTGCGTCGAATAACTCCTCCATGTCCCTGACTCTTATCACTCCCGCCTGCTTGAAAGCTGCATCATAGACAGAATCGCTTCCGGCCATCGCTGCGGTGTGAGAGCTGGCAGCTCTAGCCCCAGCGCTCGTCCTTCCCGCTTTGAAGACAACGATAGGCTTCTCTTTGGTTATCTCCTTGGCTAGTTCGAGGAACTCCCTTCCTCTATCGATGGACTCGGCGTATATGAGGATGACCTTGGTCTCCTCATCATCCTTCAGGTACTCCAACACATCCACTTCGTCCACATCGAGCTTGTTCCCATAACTCACGAACTTAGCCAGCCCTATACCCTCTCCATGCATGTAGTCAAGACATGCAACTCCAAAGGCACCTGACTGAGTGCTGAGGGATATGTTCCCCGGCTTCGGCCTAGGGGATGAGGTGTATTTTCTCCCCAAAAATTCCTTCTCGACTGGAAGGAACATAGTGTCTACGCCTGTGGACGGCACTACCACCCCCACACAATTCGGGCCTATGACCCTCATCCCGTATCTCTCTCTGATACTCTCAAGCATCCTTTGAAGTTCTACACCCTCTCCTCCTACCTCAGCGAATCCTCCACTGATTACTATGACGTTTTTTATGCCCTTTTTCCCGCATTCTTCCATAGCTGGGGGCGTGTACTTAGCAGGAGTTACTAAAACAGCCAAATCGGGGGTCTCAGGTATATCCAGCACTGATTTATACGTGGGAACTCCCAATATCATCTCGTCTGATTTTGGATTAACCGCGTAAAGTTTCCCCCTATAAACACCCCTCTGAGAGTTCTCCACCATGATCCTCAGCAGCTCGTATCCGATCTTACCTGGAGTCCTCGATGCTCCCACGATAACCATCGATTTAGGATTGAAGAAGCCCTCTATCGAAGACACCTTACTTCACCGCGCCCCCCTCCGGTGTCATAATAAAGAGATTTCACGATATGCTCCGCCTGATCATGGGACAGAGTTTACGTGAAAATAGAGAAAAAGAAAATAGGCCCGGGCGGAAAAGCGGCTAGAGCTTATGTCTTCCAAACAGCCCTAACAGCCAGCTCGATGTCGTCGCCGGTTACGGTCTTCCTATTGGCGTGTTTGGCGAGGCTGACGGCGTGCTTGCTCACTTCCATGGCAAACTTCTCCATGTAATGCTCCAGCCTCTCAACAGCAGCGTCACTAACCCTCTCAGCACCGGCCTCCCGGATTATCCTCCCGATGGGAGCTAAAGGTAGATACCTCGTCTTGGGCATAAGATAAGGAATCTCAGGTTAAATAAAAAATTTCCCCTTCAAGGCTGCGAGTGGGCTCTACTCGGGAGAATAACTTATAACTCTGACATCATCATCTTTACATTGAAATCCATTTAATTTAACATCCGGGATCTTAGGGAGTAGGGAAATTACAAGTTCACCCAGAATAAAAGGAGAGGTGTTATCAATTATGGCGAGGAGAGTAAGAATTAGCAAATTGGTATCACTACTATTGAGGCACAGACCGGACTTAGGTGGGCTGTCGCCAGATGAGAGGGGATTTGTCCCCCTCGATGATCTGTTGGACTCCGTAGTTAAAATTATGAGGGAAAAATGCTCTAAGGAGGAGGTTTTAGACGTCATAATGAGTGACGAGGAGAGGTTCGAGGTAGTAGGAAAGATGGTGCGGGCCAGATACGGCCACAGCTTTCGAGTTATCTATGAAAAACCCCTCTCACCAGAGGAGGTTCCTGAATCACTGTATCATGGAACTATCCTCAAGTCGGTTAAGTTTATACTCAGGGAGGGACTCAAGCCCATGGGCAGGGGATATGTTCACCTCTCTCTCACGAAAGAAAGGGCGTTAAAAGTAGCTAGGAGGAGGAAAGGGCCGTATGCAATTCTCAGGATCAGGGCAAAGGAACTAGCCAAGGTTCTGCCTGTGTACAGACCATCTTATCTCACCTTCTTGGTCGAGAGAGTTCCTCCTGAATATATAGAAGTGGAAGAGATAATCAGGGGATAGCTTGGACCCGGTCATAATCGTACATGGTGGGGCGTGGGATATACCACCCGATCTCTTGGAACCTAGCATCTTAGGCGTAGAACGAGCTGCTCAGGAAGGGCTCAAATTAATGCAGAAGGGGGGTTCGGCCTTGGATGCTGTCGAACGGACGGTTGCGATAATGGAGGATGACCCTACTTTCGATGCTGGCGTGGGATCCGTTCTGAACATTGAAGGGTACGTGGAACTCGATGCAATAATAGTAGATGGGGCATCCCTGAAGTTTGGCTCTGTGGCAGCTGTCAGGCGCGTCAAGAACCCGATCTCCCTAGCTAGGGCCATAATGGAGAGGACGGAAGAGATGATGTTCGTCTCCGAAGGTGCTGAGAGAATCGCGTTGGAATTGGGATTCGAACTAATCGATCCTGAGGAGCTTATCGTGGAGAGAGAACGCAGGGCTTGGGAGAGGAGGATGTCTAGGATCAGGGGGACGGTCGGAGCCGTCGCATTAGATTCGAGTGGGAGGATAGCGGCTGCCACCTCCACAGGAGGTGTGCCCCTCAAGAGACCCGGCAGGGTAGGAGATACACCACTCATAGGGTGCGGGGCGTACGCCAATGAGCTTGGTGGGGCGAGCTCTACAGGGCAAGGCGAACCCATAATGAGGGTGATGTTGTCCAAGCTCTCTGTGGACTTCTTAGTCCGGGGTTCGCATCCGACGGAAGCAGCCCGAAGATCTCTCTCCTTCATGGCTGACAGGACAGGCGGATGGGGAGGCATCATAGTCTTAGATCGGGAGGGCAGAGTAGGATACGCCCACACCTCAAAGAGAATGGCGGTGGCCTACTCGGTGGATGGTGAGGTGGTGGCGAAAATCAGCTCCCTTGAGTGAGATCTGGGTAAGGATCCCGCACCTCCTCGGAGCTCGGGAATTCCTTCACCTCCCCATTTACGATAAGCTCCCTTCGATCTTTTTTGAGCTCGCCTATTAGCCTCACGACGAACCCATGAGACTCCATGAGATCCTTGAGGAAACCTAGGGGCAGGCTACTCGGGATGGCGGCCAGTACCACCCCAGAGCTGGAAGCGGCCAAGGGGTCGAATTCCCTCTCTCGACTTAACTTCAATAGCTCCGGCGGAAATGGAATTAGGTCCTTATTTACAGTAAAACCGAGCTCAGCAGCGTCTGCAAAGTCATTCAGCAGTCTTACGAGTCCCCCTTCCGCTCCATCCTTCATACCATTGACTCTAGAGAAGAGAACGAGATCTCTGGCAGAATCCACTGCTGTCAGCATCCATCTAGCTCGTCTCCATTTCTCCACAGATCTCCTACCAAATCTCTCCTCTAAAAGCGTTGGATTGAAGTGAGCAATGCCATATAACAACTCTGCGCCGGGTATACCGACCAAGAGGAGCCTGTCTCCCACCCTAGCTAGCTTGGGTGTTACCGGTTCCCTGACCTCACCAATTACGGTCGTCACAACCACAGGCTCCTTCACAGACTCGTATCTTCCCGTATGACCAGTTATCACCGTTACACCGTATCTGTAGGCCTCCCAATCTATCCCCTTAGCTATCCTCAAAGCTAGCTCATCGCTAGCATCAGCCGGAAGTAGTATGGTACTGGTCATGAGTTTGGGCTCGGCCCCCAAGACGGCAACATCAGAGGCGGAGAAGTGGAAAGCGAAATAGCCTAAGTCCTCTTCTGGAACTCCCAAAGCCGGGTCGGTAGCGTATACCCTCGTTAAACCCATCAATCTCTCCGCCCCAGCATCTATACTAGGATGAGGAGGGATAGCTATGTTCCTGCTGAGCCTCCCAATGTACTTTGTTATCTCCTTCAATAACGATCTCCCAGCTTTCCCTTCCATTTCTCTAGGTGTGCAGAGGGCCTTAATGATAACGTTTTTCAACGGTCCCACTGGTTTGGGAGGGATGAGGGTAGCGATTCAGGGGGAGAGAGGCTCCTACAGCGATGAAGCAGCCAGGAAGTTCTTTCAGGAGGGAGGCTACGAACCTTTATCCATGAGGTTCTTGGAAGAGGTGTTCGATTCTGTCGAATCTGGTGAGGCTGAATATGGAGTTATTCCCGTGGAGAACTCCAGTACAGGAAGCATAAGGAAATCATTAGACCTCCTACTGGAAAGAGATGTTAGGGTAATAGGGGAGGTCAAGGTCAGAGTAAGGCACGCCCTGCTCGGCGTCAAGGGCGCCAAGTTAGATGACATTGAACTGGTATACTCTCACCCGGAGGCTATATCTCAATGTGAAGGATTCCTCAAGTCTAGGGGGTGGAGGGTGATTCCCAGCTTCGACACAGCCGGAGCTGCCAGAGAAGTGGCCGAGCAGGGGGACAGGAAGAGGGCAGCGATAGCCAGCGAGAGAGTAGCCGAGCTTTATGACCTAGAGATTCTCGCTAAGGACATCCAAGATTTACCCCACAACACAACTAGGTTCTTCGTGATTACCGACGAGGATGAGTGGCCCAAGGATGCGGACACGACATCAGCTTTTTTCGCCACTAGACACGTACCAGGCGCCCTGTGGAGGGCATTAGGGGTATTCGCTAGGAGGAACATAAACCTTCTATGGCTAGAGTCTCGTCCCATAAGGAGGGAACCGTGGAACTATTCTTTCTTCGTGGAGTTCGAGGGGTCGCTATGGGAGGGCTACGTGAATGACGCTCTCGACGAGCTCGAAAGCGAATCGATATGGGTCAAGGTGCTGGGTACCTACAAGAGGACCTCAGTCTTCTAATTCCACTCGAAACCATAAATTTGGCTCAAGTGAGAGATGAGGGGTGATGACCATGGCGAGGATAGCCATACTGGTACACGACAGAGTAGAGGATGACGAGTTCACCTTCCCTCTCTACTACTTCAAGTGGAAGGGACACGAGGTGGTGGTAGCATCCCCGCTGGACGAGTTCGGGAGTAAACACGGCTGTAGGAAATGGAGGTCTGATATGAAGACATCGGATCTGAGACCTAGCGAATTCGATGCCTGCATAATCCCGGGGGGTTACAGCCCCGACAAGCTTAGGCTAGATGACCATACGCTGAAATTCGTTAGAGAGATGCTCGAGGCAGGGAAGGTCGTCGCTGCAATATGTCACGGGCCTCAAGTACTGATCTCAGCGAGGGTCGTGAGTGGCAGGAGGTTGACCTCAGCTAGGCAGGTCAAAGATGACCTAGTGAATGCAGGTGCCGAGTGGGTGGACGAGCCCGTAGTGGTGGACGGTAACCTCATAACATCTAGATATCCTGTAGATCTTCCGGGCTTCGTCGAAGCTATAGAAAGAGCCTTAACCCACTAGCTCCCTTCTGAATTTGTCGTCGAGAGACCTCACATCCTCCTCACTATTTTCCTCACGAGAGTAGGCCTCCAACCTCTCATAATTTAGATGTATGAATTCAGGGCCCCATTTAAAGGGATCAAGTAGTTCCAACGCCTGTTCCTTGTAACCAAGTATGTACAGGCCCGCAGCTAGGGCCTCAACGGTGGACAGTCTCTCTGGAACTCCATAATTTATTGGGTTTGCCGCCACCAAAAAGGGGAGCCTCCTTTGCCTCCCATGCGGCCATCTAACTGACTCGATCTTACGCCAAGAGGCGTCTACAGCTATGATTCCCCTAATCCCTTCTCTATCAACGGGTGAGATGAACCTACGGGCGAAAGGATTCAAGACTATCAAGGAGGATCCTCTACTGAGCTTGTATCTGTCGGCGAGCCCCAATCTGAGGAGCTTCGAGCCCGTAGCCTTCTTGGGATCGTCTTGTCGGAGCCTGAGGACTATTACCTTGATCCTCTTAGGGCTCACTTCAGCTTCTCCAATACGATGAATGTAACCGTGTTTTCCACACCCTCTTGGCTCCTCAGGCTCTCTATTATCCTGGCCAACTCGAAAGTATTGGCCGCCTCGACTCTTAAGAGGAAATCGAACTCTCCAGTGACGTAGAAGACCTCCTTGACCTTCTCATTTTCCGGGAACACTTTCTTCAGATCAGTCGTGCTAGAGGGCTTGACGCTTATAGCTATAAACGCCTCCAACATACCCATCCCAGACCCCTCTTTTCCCCTTCGGGATTAGTGTATAGGCTCCTAAATAAACTATACTTTCGGTGATCCTCGGAGGCTCACGAGGGATGTGCGCCACGGACCAGGGATCGAACTTTTTAAGTCGGCACCCCGGATCCTCGTTAACTGATCACCTGCTGACCCCCACGTTCGACATATGTCGTTTCGAATTTCTACAATAATCGCTTATATAGAGGAGCCGCTCAGAACAGTTAAGGTGAGAGAATGAGCCAGCAGGTATCGCTACAGGTTGACAAGGAACTTATCGATGCCATCGATGCCCTCGTATCGGAAGGCATGTTCAGGAGCAGGTCTGAGGCCATAAAGGCGGCCCTCATGGGTTTCATAAGGACGAAGAACGCTGAGAGAGTGAGGGCTGTATACGAGGAGTTCATATCAGAAGCTATATCCCACTTTAGAAGGTGATTTTTGAACCGGAGTTCTGATCATCACCTATATTAACGATCACCCTGATGCTTCCTCGCTGTTTTTATTATCTCATTTCCGCACTAGGGGAGGGTCACCGCTTGATCGCAGCTAAACTGTTCAAGATACCGGACTATAATCCGAGCGAGCTAATCGAAGCACTTTCAAACTGGAAAGAGGAGACAGAGAGAGAAGGAAGGATCCTCTTGACCACTTTTGAGTCCTTGGAATCCTCCGGGGACGAGGTTTCCGGAACCCTAGCTAGGGACAGGTTAGTCAGGCGGAGAACCCGAAAGGGCATCTCACTGACAGTGGAGACCCAGTACACCGACTTCCTGACCTTCAAGGTCGAAAACTCATTTATCATGGTGTTCGGAGGGAGGAAACTGGCTGAATTCGTGGCATTAAAGGTCACTGAAGCCCTAATGAGGGAAGGGGAGTTTGAACACTGCGCACTTCCCGAGGCCGTCCTAGAATCCCTCAGCGAGGGAGCCAGAGTGACGCACTTCGAAGACCTCAGGGGTCTGGGAATTAGAAAGATAGCTATCTACGGAAGGGATATCGAAGATTTAGATCTTTACAAGGAATTTAAACGTCTGGGAAGGCTCTCCTACATACAATTCTACTCTCCAGAGCTAGGTGGATCAGTAGGACTGTCTAAAGACTTCTGCATAGTAGCTTATGGAGGAGTGGACAGGAGGTCTCTAGTCGAGTACGTGAGGTCCCTACTCACTGAGATAGCCTGCTGACCACGTCACTCTCTCCTGTAGAATAGGTGGAGTTTTTGAACGTTCTGTAAGGACACTAAATCCGCTCTTCTGCCCCTAAACTTCAGCCTGCTCAACCCCTCGGATTCGGAGGCCACCCTAAGGGCGTCTAGCATAACAACCTCCGGTCTGATAGATCTAGCATGCTCTATACAGGCTGTGTCAGCGAGGTTAATGAAATCAGGATACGATGGACCTCGAGTACTGCTAGCGGAAAAGGAAGAGAACCCCCACATGTCAATGTTGAACCCAGTAAGCTTAACTACGGGGGCGCCGCTGGCCCTCGGTCTGTAAAACGATACTTCCACTTCATTGAAGAGAGGGAAGTCTTCGAACCTCTTGTTCATCCTCTTTATGTATCTCTCCTTTCCCCTGACCATGGATGAGAAGTAGGAGACAATGAACTTCATGCCGTTGAACTCCTCCCCGTACTTCCCGACCGAGAGGAATTCCCCTGGATCTAGCATGAGCCAGGCCAAGACGGGGTCAGATAACAGGTCCCACACCACACCTTGGGGCACCCCCTCGGGTCGTGAGCTCACTATCTCTAGTAGCTCCTTTCCCAAGTATCTGTAGGCGATAAGAGACGTGCTTATCCTCTTTACAAGACCTACTAGTCCCTTATCCTTTTTCTTGGCTAGTTCCAGTATCTCGTGCGCTAGACCGGTCATTCCAGTTCGTCTTCTGAGTTCAAGCACCGCATCCGCCGGTGGAAGGTCCCCATCCCTCACTACCACGTCGTAGTCATCTCTTTGGGTCAGGATGTCCCTGATGAGGAGCAACTCCTCCTTCTTTGCCCTCACAGAGACTACAGCATCACTGGGATCCTCATCTTCATCCCTTAAACCGCTCCTCACAGGCTTCAGCCTGAATACAGGGCGTGAGGGCTTAGGATAAGTCACTGCCGCTAGGAGGATAAACCCCGCCCTCAGACCCCTCAATGAAAGGGTCGGCGAGAAGGTGGAATCCACCGCGATAACATCATACTCACCATGAGACTCGCTCAACTCTCGGACGTCCCCTCTGACAAGGGGGGCGAGCCTCTCATACACCGGCAGCAGGTATTCCCACGCCTCCCTCATACTACTAGCTATTTTCCTAGCTCTCTCTAGGGCTACAGAATACACGTCTGGATCTAGGAGATCCTCGCTCCACTCCCCATCATCCATGGTACTCACCGAACGTGTGAACTAGGATCGGTCTCCTGAATGGGGACAGGAGGCCCGTAACATAGAAATCTCCCGTCCCCAGAACTCCAATGTCTATGTTACCTAGGCTGACGACCTTACCTATGTCCTCCACATCGCTAGATGATTGTAGTGAGCTGAATAACACGCTGTTTATGTTAGCCCTTATGTTCATGTCTAAGTCGGAGACCCACCTCTGACTCACGAGTATGAGTCCGACCCCCCACTTCCTGCCCCTCCTCGCCACATCTGAGAGGGCTTCTGTGGGCGGTTGTCCTCTAGCGTAAACTTGAGCTTCATCAACCACTATAGCGACGTCCAGCCTCTCCCCTCTCCGTTCAGCCTCTCCCATGAGCCCAGAAACCACACCCCTCATTATGCCGTATCTGATGGGGAGGGTCTCCGAACTTATATCCAAGACCGTGAGGTCCCTCTCAAGGATGAGATCCACCAGATCTTCCACATCGTACTTCCTTCCGTTAAACGACCCCAGACTAATGCCTGACTTAACTAGCCTGAACAGGGATTTGGCGACCGTGTGTTCTCTCCTCTTGAGATATCCCATGACCAGCCTCAAGATGGCTATGAAGGATTCATCGTCCCATCTAACATCCATTGGGCTCTTATCCTTCAATTCTAGGATGGTCGACATGTCGAACTCTCCGTTCCCGAAGCCTAGGGACTCCATGAACTCTCTAGCCCTTCCAACGTCACCTTCACTGTATAGATAGGCGTAGAGGGCTACCTCCACGTCATCCAAGTACTCCTTCCCCAATACTTTGTTAGCCATCACCTCCGCCAAGGAGAGCATGTCCGGGAACACATCCGTGTCAGGTATGGTCTTCTCCTTGAAAAAAGGCGCATAATCGGCGCCTGTGTGGTCGAATATCACGACTTTTCTACCTATCCTCACTAGCTCCCTCACTAGGAGCCTTACTAAGTGAGACTTGCCCGATCCAGTGGAACCGACCACGGCTATATGGTAATCGACGGCCCTCGGGTCGAGGGGAAGGGGCCACCCGGAGGAAGGATGCTCCCCGACGAATATAGGATCCTCAATGAATTTCAAGTTCTCCAGATCGCCTTTCTCAACCTTATAGACGGGAGTACCGGTCGGAGTAGCTGTCAGAACTCTTGGATCGAACCTACCGCTCATGAGAGACCCGTATAGCTCAACGCTAGCATTCAGATACTCGTAAGCTCTGACCGCCTCCACATTCGTGGGAGTAAAGGGCGAGTAGGGGGACATAGTAGGATTTGCGTAAGACACTCCCCTGACCACGCCCAAGAGCTCGTCGCCCACCAACACCAAGTCGTTGATCAGGACCTCCTCCTCAAGCCTCACTGTGACCCACTTGGTGGAAGTCCTACCGACAACGAATCCAACTTCCCTCATTTGAGGGAAGCCTAGGCCTGGCGCGATAAAAAATCTATGGACGCCCGCTTTGGGGGAGCTTTATCCGACACATATTTATGCATGGGAGAGATACTGGGAGCGGTGTACTAAATGGACATTGAAAGGGAGCTTAAGGAGAACAGGAAGATCGTTGATTCCCTCATAGAGGGAAGGTTCCCCAAGAACATCGATGCGGAGTACTTAACGTGGTTGGCCGGCGAGGCCTCATACTCCTACGATCCCGATGTTATTCAGAAGACCATATTCGAGCCCATGTGGGATCTCCTCTCTAGAGGCGGCAAGAGGTGGAGGCCCTGGCTGTTTCTTATACTGGCCAAGAACCTCGATGTGGATCTGGAGAGGTACCAAGAGCTTGCCGTGATAGTGGAGCTCCTTCACAACGGATCCCTGATTGCCGACGATATAGAGGATGGAGCTGAAGTTAGGAGGGGAGATAAAGCCATTCACGTTAAATATGGCCTCGACATAGCCGTAAACCTCTCATCAGCCATGTACTTCATGCCCCTGCGTATCCTAATGGAGATGGATGTGGACGACTCTACCTTCAGGAGGCTGATCAACGCCTACTTGGAGGATATGATAAGGATACACCTTGGTCAAGCGACGGACATAGGATGGCATCGGGGGCTTAAGGATCCTGAGGACATAACAGTCGATCACTACCTCCAGATGTGCGCCAACAAGACAGGGGTGCTCCCGAGACTTGCAGCCAGGTTCGCAGCCATAGCGGCCGGTCTTAACGAGGAGGAGGAGAGGAGGCTTGGGAGATTCGCTGAAACGATAGGCGTAGCATTCCAGATACAGGATGATATTATGAATGTGACCGGCGCCGAGAAATTGGGTAAGGCCTTCGGTGAGGACATAACTGAGGGCAAGGTAACTCTCATGGTGATACACGCGCTCTCAATGGCAAGCGAGAATGATAAGAAGAGGCTAAAACAGATTCTCTCCCTCCACACTAGGGACAGGAAGCTCATAGAGGAAGCCATATCCATCCTGAGAAAATACGGATCGATAGATTACGCTAAGGAGTTTGCGAGGAACATGATAAAGGAATCTTGGTCAAATGTGGAGGATCTCCTTCCAGACAACGAATACAAAGAGAAACTACGGGATCTCGCTAATTTCCTAGTTGAGAGGGAATTTTGATCACTTTTGAATGAGGAGGCTCCTCCTCACTTCATGCTCCAGTTTCTTGGTCTTTATTATGGATGCTATCATGACTAATACAGCGGATACCCCATATAGGAAGATTAACCCGGCGTAGCTGGCCACGAAACCGCCTAAAAGGGCTCCAATCGACCAGCCGAGTGATCTTACAAAGTTCACCTGTCCAAGGTACTCAAGGGAGACCTTCAAGCCCCTCCTCGATATAGAGACCATGATGAAGGACCAAGTTGCTCCATCGAGGATCATAAAAGCGATAAAGTATTCAAACGGAGAGAATACCCCGATCAAAACAGTTGGGACACTGAACAGCATTACCGACCTCGCCAGCAGGGAGAGATCCAAGTTCCTTATCTCGTCCCCCCTTCCAGCCCTCCTGTAGAGCGTACTGGAGACTAGGGAGCTCAGAGCTGAGAGCAGGTAAATATGGGAGTTACCAAGTCCTAATGCCTTTTGGACCCCCACCAGTTGAGGATAAGCTAATCCCAAACCGATAAACGCTAGGAAGATCTTCAGGCTGAAGGGTACCCCCACCTTGGGCAAGCTCAGCAGGATGTAGGCAGGCTTCTGGAAGAGAGTTCCCCTAGCGACTCTCGACATTAGCGCCATGGTCCATTCTAGGGCTTCCTCCTCCGCGCGATGGACTGCCTCTATTCCTTCCTCTATTATGGGGAGGAGGCCGATCTCTTCCTCGTAGGCCCTTCTCAGTATGCTCAGGACAGGTATTCTCAGGGATATCACGATGAGAGGTAGTAAAAGAATATCGATGAGGACGCTCAGCAGGGCCAATTCCTCTATACTCATCGAATGAAGGATCAATGCCCCTAGGAAGAGTCCAGCGAGCCAAGCCCATCCGGATACGGATTCGTAGGATGAAGATGCCTCTGACGGATCTTTGAGTTGATCATAGGCGTAGAAGAGTCCGGCGAAGTATGATATCGGTGAAAGGAAGGCCACCAGAAATGAAGCCAGAAGGGCCGAATAAACGCTTGGATAGCTGACCACGAGCCCGGGAACCACGAGGGACAGATGCCCTAAAGCTATCCCCGGCACATGCCTGTCTTTCGGGGATAAGGCCTTGGTCCACGCGAGATTACCCATCATGAGCCCTAGGTACATCAGAAAGAAGGAGAGTGAGAGGTGCTCGGGCCCTCCCCCGTACTCCAAGACTGCGAGCGGCGCCAGCTGGTAAAGTATGGAGGAGAGGAGTCTATGGGGGATAGAGGCCGTTTTCCACCTCTCCATCCTTCCTCTCACTTTCCTTTCCTAGGATCTCTCTTAATATTGATTTGATGTAGGGCCTCAACTCATCCTTGAGTACTAGGCCTAGGGCTATGCCCACCGCCACCCCTATAGAGATAGTAATGGCAGCTACCGCTATCACCACAGTCTGGACGAGAAGGCTAACATCAATTCCCATTGTGGAGAGGGCAGCGATGGTGAACACAGCAATACTCGCGAACTTGAACAGGGATCCGAAAAACTCCCTCCCAGCTAGGGTGGATCCGAGTATGTGCTTCTTAATTATGCCTCCAACTATCAGCCCGATGAATATGAGGAAGAGCCCGGCAAGTATCTTGGGTGAATGCTCCACTAGGGCCTTGGCTGAGTCGGCCAAGACACCTGAGCCCAGATTCTCTGCTGCGACCCCGATGAACAGGAGGTAGATGTACCACTTAACTAAACCAGCGAGAAGCCCGGAGGGGCTTATACCGTATAGCTCGTCCATGAGGCCCTTCTTTCGCACCCATTTGTCCAATCCAAGGAACTTCTTCAGCAGACCACTGATCACTATGCCCACGAGTCTTCCTATTACGTACCCCACTAACAGGATCACGCCAGCAGATAACAGCTTAGGAGCGGTCACTTTGAACAACATCCAGAGTTGTTCCAGCGCTACGACTACGTCCTGCAGGCCCTGCATTTCTACCAGCCGGCAGTCGGATCAAACCCGTTTATAAACATTACTGATCAAAAATAGGAGATGAATCAGGCTGAAAACTTCTCCATGGGCTTGACGTCATGGGGGGCTATCTCCCTAGCACCTACTGAAGATAGGAGGGCTATTCTAGCCTTTTCCTTCATCTCTCTTATGTTGGCAGCGCCCACGTATCCGAATGCGGCCTTCAGGCCGGCTACAAACTTGTCTATGACCGTCGCAACATCGCCCCTGTAGGGGACCAGACCCTCTATCCCCTCAGCTATGTCCTTGGATGGCTTGCTGTACCTATCTAGAGCGAATCTCTTCGATCTAGCTGATGGGCTTCCCATCCCCCTGTAAACCTTGTACATCTTTCCTCCCACTATCAGAGGAGATCCTGGGGATTCCTTGGTTCCAGCTAAGGCGAAACCAAGCATAACGGCATCTGCACCAGCTGCAAAGGCCTTTGCTGCCTCAGCGGGGCCTCTAATCCCTCCATCTGCGATAACTGCCACATCGGAGCCGTACTTAGCTACTGCGTCGGAGGCTTTAGCCACAGCGAAGAGGGTAGGCGCAGCAACCCCAGTCACCTCCCCCGTGGTGCATATGCTCCCACTAGCTATGCCGACCCTAAGACCAATGACATCCAGTCTAGTGATGATCTCCTCAGCCGCCTCGTATGTTCCAATGTTCCCTACAACTAGCGGGACACTTACCTCCTCCGCTATTCTCTTAGCAGCCCTTATTACGTTCTCATTATGAAAGTGAGCTACATCAGTCACCAACAGGTCAACGTAAGGTTCAAGGGACTTCGCCCTGTCCAGATCGAAGGGAGAGATAGCAGCAGCCACTCTGAGCCTTCCCTCCTCGTCTCTAGTTGCGAACGGGTGGGATTCTCTGTAAAAGACGTCTTTAGCGGTTATAAGGCCGACTAACCGACCGGAATCATCGACCACAGGCAGTTTCTCTATCTTATAGCGGGACATGATCTTTCTGGCTTCTTGAGGAGTGATATCAGGGCTAACGGTGATCACATCCTTGGTCATCACCTCCTTAACCATCTGATTACCATTCTCGGCGAAGTAGACATCCCTCCTCGTTATTATGCCGACCAGCCTGTCCCCGACTACGACTGGAAGTCCGGAGATGTTCATCTCTCTCATTATCGCGCGAGCAGCCTCGACGCTATCATCAGGTGTGACGGTCACCACGTCCCTTATTATAAACGATTCCGCCCTCTTAACAGCTTTAGCCATATTAACCTGCTCCTCCACTGTGCAATTCCTGTGTAATACGCCTAAAGCACCCATTCTAGCGACAGCTATGGCCATCTCGGCTTCCGTCACAGTATCCATCGGGGAGGATAGTATGGGGACATGAAGCCCAATCTCCCCCAACCGAGTGGATAGGTCCACCTCGGAGGGCTCCACTTGGGTCTTTCCGGGCAGGAGAATAACATCTCCGAAGGTGAAAGCCATCTCTATGTTAGCGAACTTATCCCAAGGCATATCTGAAGTGGACAGATGGTTGGATAAACTTTTCGTCACCAAGGTCACGGCTCAACGGTTCTACTCTTGGGGACTAGATTGACGAGCACCTCACCATTATAATATCCAGAACCAGCGAAAACTGGACCGAACTTAACTAGGTAGACGCCCTTCTCTGATAACTCCAGTTCAACATTCTCTCCCCTCATCCACCTATCGAATTCCTCCTCACTGAGCTCTACAATGTGCCTCGAAGCCCTCCTGCCGATTATGTAAGATCCCTCTACGCTGATTATGTAGCCGTAAGGAGCTTTCTTGGCCAAATAGACCCCTCTTATTACATCCCTTACATCGAATTCGGCAGCTTCTTTGGTCAAGAGTCTAATCCTCTTCTTGCCGGATCTGATCAGGGAGTAGTCAGAGAGATCTACGCCAAACCACCGCTTAACCCAGGAGAGGAAATCGATCACATCGGCTTCCTTAGTAGAGCCACGAAGAACCCTATCGTGTCGTTGTCCTGCGGATATATCCTCATGGCCTTCCTCAACTCGCTTCCGAACTCCCAACCCATCCACCTCTCCAATCCAGGCCTCCATTTGAGCCCTTCTAGCCGGGGCTCCTCCAATATGGCTCCTAGGTCTAGAAGATTATAAACGACCCACTCGTTCTCCTTAGGTTCCAGCGTGCAGGTGGAGTACACCATGAGCCCCCCCTTCTTGAGGGTGCGGTAGGCTGCTCTAGCTAGGGAGAGCTGGAGCCTTGCTATTTTATTGACGGACTTGGGGCTCCATCTGGCCAGCGCGCCCCATGATCTCCTTACCTCCCCTAAGGAGCTGCATGGGGCGTCTAGTAGCACCTTATCGAATTTCTCCTCCCCAAAGAACTGGTGGGCTCTCCTACCATCGGACAAGGTTACTACAACATTGATCGAACCCATCCTCTGAATGTTGGCTATCAGAGCATCCACCCGATCGGGGGTCACATCGTTGGCCACAAGCACCCCCTTATGCCTCATCATCTCAGACAGCTGGGTGGTCTTGGATCCCGGGGAGGCCGCCAGATCCAATATCTTCTCACCCGGACTAGGCGAGAGGGCGACCGGAGGGATCATAGATGCCGCTTCCTGAACGTAGTATAACCCCAATTGGTGCCATTCCGTGTTCCCTAGTCTTTCTGGCCCTTCTCTTACTCTGTATCCGTACTGATACCAAGGTATAGGCTCTAATTGCCACCCCTCCTCTTCCAGCCTCGCTACTAGCCAGTTAGGGTCCACCTTCATCGGATTGAGCCTGATGCTGGGAATTGGTCTCCTAGCCATGAAGGACAGAAGCGTATCGTACTCATCTCCGAGGAGCTCCCTGTACCTCCTCTCGAACTCGGGTTTTATCAGTCCCTCCGGGATACTCATCCCTTCTGATGAGACCTCTAGCTTTATCTAGGTTTTGGATCGATGGAGCCTGAAGGGTGCTTAACTTGGAGGAGCTCAGGGATCTGGTACTCAAGCTGGCGGCTGAAAACGCTCTCAAGTATGGTAAGGCTAACCCTAAGGCAGTGCTAGGTAAGCTTATGGCCTCTAGACCAGATCTGAGACCGAAGGCCAAAGAACTAGCCTCTCTAGTGGAGGAAATAGTCTCTCAGATAAATGAAATGCCCTTGGAAGCCTTGAAAGAGATAGCTACTCCTCCTAAAAGGGAGAAAAAACCACATGAGAGGATATGGCCGCCTCTGGAGGGAGCAGAGGAGGGTAAGGTTGTGACTAGGGTAGCGCCGGAACCTAACGGTTACCCTACGCTGGGACACGCCAAAGGGCTGCTGGTCCCCTTCATATACGCTAGGATGTACAGAGGGAAGTTCCTGCTGAGATTCGAAGACACCAACCCTAGAGTTGAGAGGTTGGAGTTCTACGATGCCATAAGGGAGGAGTTCTCCAAATTACTGGAAGCTGCCGAGAGCGAACTCGGGCTATCACCTGGTAGATGGGACGAGGAGATCATTGAGTCCTATCACATCCCTAAGATGTACGAGCTGGCGGAAAGGCTGATAAAGCAAGGAGATGCTTACGTATGCACATGTCCAGCTGAGAGGGTTCGTCAGTGGAGGAGGGAGGGGAAGGAATGCGAGCACAGAAATCAGCCAGTGGATGTCAACTTAGAACTGTGGGAGAGAATGCTCGAAGGAGATTTTAGGGAGGGAGAGGCTCATCTCAGGCTCAAAACGGATATGAAACATCCTAACATAACCATGAGAGATCCCGGCATCTTCAGGATAGTGGAGGCGCCTCATCCGATTCACGGAGACAGGTTCAGGGTGTATCCAGTATACGACTTCTCGGTCAGTGTTATGGATTCTCTGACGGGGGTCACGCATGCGTTCCGTAGCAAGGAGTTCGAACCTCATGTGGAGGTCCAGAGGACGATCATCAGGAAATTGGGTCTAAGGGAATATCACATGGTGCAGTTCGGCAGAATTACCGTGGAGGGGATCCCCCTCTCTAAACGGTACATAAGGCCGCTGGTGGAGAGCGGGATCTTGGAGGGCTGGGATGATCCAAGGATACCGACCCTCAGAGGGCTGTTCAGGAGGGGCATCCTCCCAGAGGCTATAGTGAGGTTCTTCCATGAGCTCGGGCCCAGCAAGGTAGATGCCACGGTCAACATGGACATGCTGGCGGCCATGAACAGGAAGATACTAGATCCCAAGGTACCACGTTATATGTTCGTTCCAGATCCGGTCAGGGCAGTTATTGATGGGATGGATATCCCAGCAGAGGCGAGAGTGCAGGTACATCCCAATTCTGAGGAGTACAGGACGATAACCGTAGAAGAACCAGTTGTCTACATATCCAAGAGTGACGTGGAGGGATTGAAGGCGGGGGATGAGTTTAGACTGCGAGGATTGGCTACTGTAAAGGTGAGGAGTGTGAACCCCGATGAGGTATCCCTACTCCTCAGCGAGGAACAGAAGATAAAGGGAGTCAAGATAATACAGTGGGCGCCCCTCAAAGGAGGTATTCCAGCCAGAGTGTTCGTTCCCCTATCACCTTACTCATACGAGATGCTCGGAGGTTACGGGGAACCCGCATTAGCCGAAATGAGGGAAGGGGAGATGGCTCAGATGCTGAGACTGGGATTCGTCAGATTGGATAAGAGGAGACCACTGACTTTCATTCTCTCCCACAGATAATCCTCACCATTTTTCTCAAGCGGAAGGTATTAGGGGCTCGATATCCCCTTCATACAGCACTATTAATTGACGAGAGTTCCATTTAAAAGGGGGCAAGCTTGACTATGCGTGAAGGGATGAACGGATGAGATGGAAACTAGTGGCCCTACTGATAGTCCTATCGATGGGCCTTATTACCGCCTCTTCTTACGATCTGACACCAATAGAGTTTCTGAAGATCAGGGTGTACGATTCAAAGCCATTGTATAGGGTTCCTCAACCCACGGTGCATGGAGATAGGCTATACGTAGTAGGAGGTCAGGGAGACACCTTAATCGCCCTTAACATGAATGGAGAAAAGCTCTGGAGCGTCAGGATTGGTGCCAAGGTATCTACCCCTCCCCTTGTAATTCCTGACGCGTACTATGGCTACGCGAAGAAGGAATCTTGGGTTATAGTGGTAACGGACTCGTTCGAATTGAGAGCCTACAATTCAGTCGCTGGTGAGTTGAGGATCGAGAGGCTCAGGCTTCCATCAGCACCCTCCGGATCCCCAATGGTCTACCTCAACGACAGTAGAACGATCGTAATTCCCCTCACCAGCTCTCTTCAAGCTGTAGATTTGAGATCCAAGTCGACTAACTGGTCTGTGGATCTGGCGTTCAGGATAAGGGATGTGCACTACGTTAATGGAGGTGCTGTAGTTTACGGGGATAACCAAATCGCATACGTTGATCTGAACTCCCATGAGCTAATCTGGAGTCTAGAACTAGGTGAGAAGATACTAGTGACTGGCGGCGATGCTTCATTCATTGGGGTAGTCCTTCAGAACGGTACGATGTTGTCTATAAGGACCTCTAATGGAGAGCTGATTGCCAAGAGGGATATGAGCGAAATTTTGGGCTATGAGTTTCCTTACGGAACATTCCCGGTTTTGAAAGGAATCGGTGCACTGACCAGCTCCAATGAGGCCATACTCTTCGTTAACCTATCAGATCTCAGCGTGTCTAGGCCCATAAAAACGTGGATGCCGCCGGCCTCCCAACCAGTCGCAGCTGGGAAAGCTCTTCTCTACTTCTCGAAGTCGGGAAAGGTTCGGGTTTACCACTTCAACCAGAGGTTCCTACTCTCCGAATTCAATGTTTCTAATCCCCCGTTCAGCTGGATCACGGTTGCTGCAGGCCGTAATCACACAAGCTTCCTATCATATATAGATGAGAACGGTGAGCTCCACCTACTCACACTGCCTGATCATTGGATAAAGGTCCAGAAGGTGGAGCCTAGGGATGGGGGCTATCTGGTCGAGGGATTCGTATGCAGCACAGCGCTGAGCGGAGAGAGGAACAAGATCGTGCTGTATGTGATGTCTCAAGAGGGGGAGATGATAGGTGAGAAAACCATCGGGTTCCTGCCCCCCGGTAGATGCGGTGCGAGATTCTCCACGATGCTAAAGGACAAAGGGGCCTTGGGGTTAATCGTAGGAGAGGAAATACTCATTCCCAACGTTCCTATTGGCCTAACTAGAGAGGAATGGATCTCTCTCAAGAGAGGCGCGACGGCTACGACGACAACGACAGCAACGACTACCGCGAAGCCAGCTGCGCAGCCCAGACTGAAAGTTGAAGCGCCATCCAAGCTTGTGGTAGGGGATAGTTTCAAACTGAAGATCTCCGGTATCAACTCATGGAATGTTTCAGATCTCACTTTCATCGTTAAAGGAGCTTCGATCCAGAGTGAAGAGGTTGCAGAGAAGGTAAGTCCGGGATCAAAGTTCTCCGTATCCTTGGAGGGTAGGGCCCTCAATCCAGGGACGGGCGCGGTCCTCTATGTAAAACACGGCGGCGAGGTACTCTACAGAAAGGACATACCCTTGAGGGTAGAGCCAGGCAAGGTAATAGATGAGGTGAGAGCACCAAAAGAGGCAAAAGCCAATGGCTCCCTGATGGTAACGGTGAAACTAGTCAATAGATTCAGGGATAACGCTCAATTCATCTTAGTTACATCTCTAGATGGATCTCTCGTCGAGAGAAAAGTTGGTCCCTTGAGGGCAGGGGGGAGCTCCGAGGTCCACGTTAAAATCACTCCTAGGAAGGTGGGTCCCCTACAGTTGAAGGTTCAAGTCTTGGCTGGAGGTAAGGTTATTGACGAGAGAGCCTCCACAATTACAGCGACCGTCGCAGCGCCTTCCCCACCACCTACCCTCACGACTCAGCAGTCGGCCTTTCCCATACCCGTGGAATACTTAGTGGGGGGAATAATAGGAGCGGTACTCATACTGATCGCCATCGCACTCCTGCTAGGTTCTAGGAAGCCTAAAGAGGTGAAAATGGAGGAGATAAGACCTATCTCTGCTCCAACAATTGAGGAAGCAGTAGTGGAGGAGATTCCTGAGACGAGACCGCCCTCAACCGTCATTCCTCCGGAGATCGAGCAGGAGGAGGCAGGGATAGAGGTGCCAAAAGTTCACAGGATAGAGATGGAAGAGGGGGCCCCTGAAGCAGAAATAGAAGAGGAAAAGATAGTTCCTCCGGAGATGGAGGAGATTCCAGCCATTAAGCCGGAAATCACGGAGGAAAGGGTGGTTCCCGCGGAGGTAAGGGAATCCTTAGAGAGGGAATTGGAGTCCGTGAAAAAGAGACTGGACGATGTGAAGAGAGCCATATCTAAATTGGAGGAGATAGTCGGGTTCGAGCTCTCACCCTATAGGCTGGTGGATGCAGAGACCATGCTGGTTTCAGCAGAATTGAAACTGAAGGAAGGAGATGTGGGCGAAGCGGAGAGAATAATCAACTCGGTAAAGGAATCACTCGATGTACTGGAGGCGGAAGTCTCCGAGGCGGAGAAGGTATTCCTTGAGAACTGGAGCGCCGTGGAGAATAGGATCGACATAATGCTCAGGGTCTGGGGGAAGGCTCCTGCCAACATGCTTACTATGGTCCCAGCTGGCTTCAGAATACACGCGTTGGAGAGATTCAGAAAACTGCATCCGGACAGGAAATTGGAGTTGAGGGGAGACGAACTCATCTCACTGGAGGAATGAGTCCACTGGAGGAATGAGTCACACACTTCCCACTCTCTTCCTAACTACCTTCTCCTGTATCTCATGGTACAGCTCATCGATCAACTCTTGGTAGTCAGCTCTCCCCTCCTCAACGGCAGTCATCTTCTCCTCTAATGCTCTCGTCCTCTCCTCGCTGATGAGGTCCGGGTACTCCGACGTGAGGAAATTGTACACCTGAACGCCTAATTTCGTGGGAATAAGCTTATTATTTTTCTCTATCACGTACTTTCTCTGCAATAATTTGTCGATTATAGTAGCGTACGTGGAGGGCCTTCCGATACCCTTCTCCTTCATCAGGGCCACAACATCTCCCTGCGTGTACAGGGGCACGGAAGGAACTTGAAGGTGCTTGACCTCCACCTTAACCCTCCCTACCGAAAGAGGGGCTCTCTTCCGATAGAGGAAGGGATATATGAGCGCCCAGCCTCCCCTCACGTCTATGACTCTCTCATCGGCGACTTCATCGCCATTTAATACCAGCCTGTATTTCTGCTTCACGACCGTGCTTTCCCTCGCCTGGGAAGCTATGAATCTCCTGAATATCAAATCGTAAAGCCTCACATGATCCTTTGAGAATCCCTCCGGAGCAACTATTAGCCCCTCTCTCACGTAGTCGAGCAATTCCTTAGCTGACAGGGGCTTGGTGGGCCTTATGCACTCATGAGCCCCTCCCTCACCCCATCTCCTGGGCACGAAATCGTCACCGAGAACCTCGGCGGCTACTCTCAGACCAGCATCACTCACTCTCACACTGTCCGTCCTATGATAAGTGATTAGACCGGCCTCGAAGAGGGACTGAGCTATCTCCATCACCCTCTTGGCTCCCAGCTTCAGCACCCTGCTGGCTTCCTTTATCATCTCATCTGTAGTGAAAGGAGGTGGAGGCTTTACCGTACTCTCTTCCAATTCTATTGAAGAGATCTGAGCCTCAACGATCCCAGGGGACCCTATCCTGCCTTCCACTTTGAGAAAGATGTCCTCCCCACTGATTACTGTGAGGTCCTTTCTCTTCTTATGTTCCTCGTACCTGTCAATTATCCATCCAAGTGTGGGGGTCTGGGCCCTCCCGGCAGACAGATTCCTCCTGTTGAACCTCCTCTGCACCTCGTAGCTGAGTTCGAACCCTATCCATCTATCCTCTATTCTTCTAACTACTTGGGCCTTCACTCTAGATTCGTTGGTCTCGGAAAGTTCTTTCAGAGCCTCTAAGATCGCCCTTCTAGTAACTTCATGGAATTCAGCCCGGTACACCTCCTCAGCGGCATCTTTGATCAGTTGATAGATGTCCCAGGCTATCTTCTCCCCTTCCGTATCGGGGTCCGTCCCTATAATCACACGGGAAGCCTCGAATCCGAGCCGTCTCATGGAGACTATGTTATCTCTACTGTCCCTTAAGTTGGTGGAACCGCACCTAGGACACCTATCTCCATCGGTGAACTGGTAACCGCAGTCCAAACACCTCTTGATAGAGGCGTAAATTGGTATGTAAGTCCTATGACCACCATCTTCTATCAGGACCCCATGGTAACCTCCCTGCGTCGAGAGGTCCACCACATGACCCCCGCTGGCCATTATCGTCAGTACGTAATCGCCGGTAGTCACCTCGTAAGCGACCGCACCATTTACAACCCTCCTCCCTGGCTTTCCAAAGAATCTAGCTATCGTCCGGGCCTTATTAGGGCTCTCTACTATGAAAAGTGCGGTCTTGAGTAGGCCAGCCATCTCGAAACCGGTCCTAAGTGAGGAGTATCTCTTCCTACTCTCGTCAATTTCCTCTCTCAAGGCCCCTAAGTCCACTTCCTCGAGTGGAGATAGCTCTATATCGTAAGCACTGGCCCTTTTTATGAAGGAGGAGAGTAAAGGATCAACGTCCCATACCAAGCTAGCTCCCTTGGTCATCCCCCCGGGGTAGAGCCTGGAAGATCGGCCGGATCCCTGTATATACGTCCTGATGTCAGGTATTATCACCTTCCCCTCCTCAGGAATGACCGTTATGTCCCCAATGCCGGCCAGCTGCCTTAACCTATTCTCACTGGAGAGCAGTTCCTTGAGCAGCTCCCTAGCTCTCCATATGTCCTTCTCCGAAGGTCTCCTCCTCAACTTCATGGCGAATCTCTTGGTCTGTGGGTCAAGCCCCTTAGCTAACGCTGATAACATGGCCACGACGGCCCGATCACTCATCTCATCCACATCTCTGAGTGTCATCTCGAAGCGAGGGATCCCATAGAACACAACGTACCTGATCCTCTGAGGTAGATCCACTCCCCTCACTAGGACACCGTACGGCTTGGCAGCTCCGATCAGACCATCCAACTCACCGGATTTGAATGCCTCAACCAACTCCTCATCGTACCCGTGAAGTACCTCCACTCTATAGCCAGCGTCTTGAGCCAAAGCCTTCGCTTCACCTGCCAGCTCCATCCTCGGAACGAAAAGGAGGAATCCGGCGCCCATGAACTCCATGAATTCCTTCAACCGACCCTTCCTCCTCACGTAGAGGTCAGTGATGTTCCTCAACAACTCCTGTCTCAGCACTCCGACATCGAAGCCTAACAATCTCCGGAATAGGATCGCGCGGGGTCCCGGCTTCCCGGTTGCAGTTGAGACGATGAGAATGCTGTTCGTCCTCTTCATGACTTCTTTGCCAGTCAGGGCAGCCTTAACATCCCCCTCAGTGAAGCCCATTAGGGTAAGCACCCTATCGACGTTCTTCGAGTTCTTGAGGAAGGAATCAACATCGTCCACGAATAGGAAGGAAAATTCACCAACTGAGGATCTTATTTTCTCGTGATTCTTCGCTAGATATTGAGAGGTAGTCACTAGGACGTCGAACTCTCCGTTCTCAAGCTTCTCCAAGAACTCCCTCTTCTGTTTGTTTCCCATCCCGCTCCTATAGGCTAGAACCCTGAGAGGTTCCTTCACAGATCCCACATACCTATTCAGGGTCTCCACGGCCTGATCCACAAGCAGTGATGTGGGGAATATGAGGTAAGAACGTCCCCTTCGACGCGAGGAAAAGTAGTAGCTGGTGACTAAGCCGAATACAGTTTTTCCGACTCCAGTAGGTGCTATTGCAGCGAAACTACGTCCAGCCAAGGCTCTCCGAGCCCACATTTTCTGAATTTCCCAAGGAGGGGATCCTAAACAAGACTCGAAGAACTTCACATATTCCTTAAACTCAGAATTGACGTTTGAGATATCATCTTCGACGCAGAGAGACCTGCGATGGGTTTTCAGGTCACCATCCGGACACAGATCCCTGAAGACCGCTGGTATCATTACCACTCACCGCGCATTACCTAGACAATATCTCGATCCAACATGCCGTCTGGAGGCTTTATATCATTGGGTGAAGGAAACATACAGGATCGAAATGACTCGGCTAGTTGTTCCTATTGAGGAGACGGACGGAAGCGTGAAGTTTAACCGCATATCGAGGGGCTTTAGCTTGGCTAAAGGACTGATGGTCATCGATCTGAGCGATTTCGGTGTCGTCATCGATGCATTCTCCTTGGAAGTGGGACAGGTCCAAGGGGAGACCATGCTGGACATACTGGTGGGGCTGGAGGCGGATATAGTACTGAGCGAAGACATAGAACCTGAGCTAAGTGAGCTTCTACTGAACAACAACGTGAAAGTGGCGCTGACCAAGTCAAAGTACGTCAAAGACGCTCTGAGGGATCTCCTAGCTGGGAGGGCCTACGTCATCCCGGGAAAGGAAATGCCCATAAAGTATGCCAACTAGTTATGTTATGCCCTATGTGAAGCTGAGGGTAAAGAAGTGGGAGAGGAATGGGAAGAAGTACCTGAGCTATCAGGTCACCGCTCCCAAATCTCTGGTCGAGGAGCTAGGCTGGGAGAAAGGAGACACTTTATATGTCTATGTGAGGAATGGAGAACTGATTTATAGGCATAGAGAGAGACCCAAGAGGGGAAAACAGACCAAATTAGTGCTTTAACTACTCGACTCTCAGGAGGAGTCCCTTGAGGTATCCAGTCCAAGGGTGCACGGGGTCTATCGGATGATCCGGCGAGGCTCCCCTCTCACCTAAGATCCTGATCTCTCGATTAGAGAGACGGGCTGCTCTGATCACGATCTTCTTAAATTCCTCTTTGTTAATGAACTGGCTGCAGCTGCTTGTGAACATGAGGCCACCACTCACCACCCTCTCCATGGCAGCGGCATTCACTGCAGTGTAGGTTTTCCTAGCTCGAGGGACCATATCCTTACTGGGAGCGAGAGCGGGGGGATCCACGATGACTAGATCGTACACAGAGGAGTCTCTTTCCAAGAACTCCTTGACTCTAGATTGAAGAGCCACTAGCTCAATCGAGTTTAGTTTAGCATTCGATTTCATCTCACTGATAGCGTAATCAGACTCATCGACCGCCACTACTTCAGCTCCAGAAAGCGCGGCATGAATGGCGAAGCCGCCAGTGTAACTGTAGAGGTCTAGGACCCTATCCCCAGGACCAGCCAAGTAACCGACCTCCATCCTGTTTGGCCTCTGATCTATGAAGAAGCCCGTCTTCTGACCCCTAATAGCATCTACGTGAAATAAGCTCCCGCCTTCCCTCACAATAGCCCTCGTCTTCCTACCAGAAAGGACCCTCCTCTCTAGGGGCAGACCCACTTCCTTCCGAGGTCTGCTGTCATTCCTCAACACTATGGAGCTGGCCCTGAAGAGACCCTTTATCATAGCAGATATCTCCTCTATCCGCTTGTCTATCCCCACAGAGGTTGAGGAGATGACCACGATATCATCGTAGACATCTATTATCAGCCCTGGAATTGCGTCAGCCTCACTGTGAACCCATCGAAAGAAATTATCGAGTTTCAGCTTTTCCCTCAACCTTAATGCCTCTTCAAGCCTACGATAGAACAAGGAAGAGGGATCCTCAAGTTCCGTGGAGAGGACCCTTACTGCCATCGCTCCTATTCCCTCAAAGAATCCCAAGCCTAGTGTATCTCCCTTCTCATCCTTTATTACGACCAAGTCTCCCTTCTCAACAGGTCCTTTCAGAGAGATGAGCCATTTAACATAGATATTTCGCTGTCCTCTCCTCAGTCTAGAAGCCCCTTCCTCTGCGAGCACGGCTTCACCGGTGGGGCTCCAGATCAAGTCACTACCTCCTCAAGTAATCAGGGTTCTTAGAAAGCTTCTCTGTGAGGGGAATACCTCTATTCCTCCCGATCACCACGGTGTCCTCTATTCTTATACCTCCCCATCCCCTAATGTAGATCCCTGGTTCATCCGTCGCGGTCATCCCCTCTTGCAGCCTCCCTCCCCTACCTACCAGTAATCTGAAGAACTCGTGGATGTCAATACCTATCCCATGGCCCAAGGAGTGAACGAAATACTCTAGGAGACCTGATTCCTTCAGTATCTTCCTTGCCTCTATGTCAGGTCTCTCCATGGGAACCCCGTCCCTCATGAAGTCCAATGCCCTCAGCTGTGCGTTAAGAACGGCCTCGTATCTATCCAAGAAGTCCTCCGGCGGCTTACCGAGGTAGAATGTGCGGGTCATATCACTGCAATATCCCATATACTTGGCACCGAAGTCGATGAGCAGTATCTCACCCTCACCGATCCTCCTCTCCGTGTTCACATGGTGGGCGTTGAAGGAGTTGACCCCGCTCGCCACTATTGTGGGGAAACTAGGCCCATCAGCCCCTAGCTCCCTCATCTTGAACTCCAGCATGTTAGCTACCTCCTTCTCCGTCATTCCAACCCGTATCTCGAGGGATTCGAAGGCCCTCATGGCTATCGACGCGCTCTCCTTCATGAGCCCAAGCTCGTATTCACTCTTGACGATTCTCATCCTCCTCAACTGATCATCCAAGCTTACTAGAGCGGCGCTCTTCTTCCCTCTTTTGAACCTCTTTCTCACCTTCTCCACCTGCTCTTGCGATGACAAGAAGTCCACAGCTATCCTCCTAGAATCTCCATGTCGTTCTGCTACCAGATCGTAAACGCTAGGGTTAGTCACTTCCCTGCCACTAGTCCCATAGAATGGTTTCTGAACCTCCACATGGTAAGGGGACTTCTCCCTAGCAATCTCATCTCCAAAGGCGTACCTCGCGACCAAATAAGGATCACCATCTAGGGGGACGACCAGTAGTTGAGCCTCAGATGTCCCTGCCAGGTAAAGCATGTTACTAGGAGAGTTAATGAGGGAGAGGTCGATATTCCTCCTTCCCATCCACCTCCTTAGCCTGCGAATCCTGAGATCCAACTCACTCCTAGGATACATTTCGCGTCACCCGAATGGTCGAGTATGATGGACATGCCAGAGGGGATAAAGTTGCATCGTTAGACGTCTATGAGCTCCCCAACTTCTGGCAGCAACACCCTGTCTCTCATGCCCTTAGGTACATACAGGTCGAATAGATCCGGGTGCTCGGTGTGAATGGGGACTACAATGCCCGGATTGATCCTGTCCAGAACATCGGCTATCTGCCCAGGGGATAGATGTCCGGACACGTGAATTCGATAGTAGCGCTGGACCCCATATATCAGCAACCAGTTCATGAGCCTGTCCATAGAGAGGGCGCTCTCTTCACTGAAGGGCTCTGATCGGCTCATTACGAAGTCTATGTGGGGTTCTACGCCTAGTGGTATCTCGTACAGAAATCTCGTCGCATTACTGGTGACCACGAAGTAGGAGCTCTCGTCTCTAAGTAACTCCCTCCTTAAATCCCCCCATATAACCGATTCGGCTCCCCTTCTATCTTCCACCCTCTCGATGAATTCCACGAGGGACCTGGGCTCTCTTCCTCCCAACTTTACCTCTCTCCCTCCTTTCCTTCTCTTCCTTCTCCAGAGCAGGTAATCGCCTGGCAGTGGGAGGCCATGGATCCCCGCACCGCTCAATGCCTCCGCCATGAAACCAATCCTCTCGTCGACCACTAATTCCCTGCCTATG
>Ga0256914_1000591_pt1 | contig 35450 bp, 31 predicted proteins | sample HulkmetaG_FD_191571 | JGI IMG/M metagenome (GOLD analysis project Ga0256914, IMG submission 191571) | Hydrothermal chimney microbial communities from Main Endeavour vent field at the Juan de Fuca Ridge, Pacific Ocean - Hulk | ecosystem: Environmental > Aquatic > Marine > Hydrothermal vents ... | reverse complement strand
AGCTCGGGGAAACGGCCGTCCTCTTCACCCTCCGCACGAGGACCGTGGCCAGCCACAAGGGAGAGGTGTCTTTTCCGGGAGGCCGGATCGAACCGGGGGAGACGCCCCGGGAAGCGGCTCTCCGGGAGACCTCGGAAGAGCTCCGACTTCCCCGGGAGGCAATCCGGATCTCCGGTTTCCTGGGCTCCTTTCCCACGTCCACCACGAGCTGGGAGATCCGGGCCTTCGCGGGCTTCCTGCCTCCCGGGGGCTGGGATCCCTTGCCGGGCGAAGTGGAGGCGGCCTTCCTCGTGCCCCTCCCCGACCTCCTGGAGGCGAGAGCGGCCCAGCGGAGGCCCACCACTCTAAAGGGGCCTCCATGGCCCACCTTCCTCCACCGCTCGGGGAACCGGCGGTTCACCATCTGGGGGGCCACGGCCCGGATCCTGGCCGCCTTCCTGGACCTCCTCCTGGACGCCCGGGCCTGAGCCCCCCACCGAGGATCCCCGGGAAAATTCCCCCGGTCCCCGAGAGGTCCTTCCCTCCTGACCTTCCTCTTCCTCCCCGGATCCGATAGACCCTGCAGGGGAAACCCCAGACCACCTGCCCCATCACGAAAGGCCCTTTCCTCCGCCGCCCACTCGGTCCCCCTTTTCCCTCCCCTCTCCTCTCCCCGGGGCGGAGCTCTCCGCTCCGGGGACCCGACCCTCCCCGCAGGGGCGGCAGGCCGCCCGCCGGGGAGGAATCCCCCCTATCGAGGTGAAAAACGGGGCCCGCCGTGCTAAGACATGCCCCCATGGAAAAGAAGGAACCCCAAGCCTCCGAGCAGGTGGAGCCCTTCGCCCTCAGGGACTGCTCCCTCATGAGCCTGGCCACGGGGGTCCGGGTCCAGAACCTCCGGGAGTTGAGGGAGAAGCTCCTGGTGGTGGACCGGTCCGCAATCTACCACCATTTCTGGGGACGCCTGCTCCAGCCCCACTTCGTGGAGCCCGAGTACAACAACGACTTCGCCTCCTGGGCCTGGAGGGCCCTCCACGAAAAGGCCCTGGCCGAAAGGCTGAGCATGGTCAACCCGGCCCGGATGACCGACATCGAGGACCTGCGCCAGGAACTCGTGGAGATCGTAGAGGCCCGGCTGGACGAGAGCGAACTCGTTCCCTGGGCGAGGACGGACCAGGCCTTCCATTTCATCCGCTCCCAGGTGGTGGTCCTGGATACGGGAATCCGGGTGGAAAGGCCCGAGGAGCTGGCCGAGATCGTCCCCCACCTCTCCCGGGAGAGCATCTTCTACCATTTCATCGACGCCCGCCGGCGGACTCCCGGCCAGGTGGACGACTTCAGCGCCTGGCTCTCGGGTTACGGGGACACCTACGAAGAACTCCGGTCCCGGCTCTCCTCCATCGATCCCTACTTCGCCACCCTGGAGGACCTGAGGGCCATCCTGTCGGGCATCTTCCGGGAATTCTTCCAGGGAGGGAAAGAAGGGTGAGTGATCTTCTCGACAGTTACGCCCTCGTGGCAGGCGAGACGGAAGTCAGCCACCTTCGCCAGCTCGCCCGCAGGCTGGAAGGCCTGAAGGTAGTCCACGTCAACTCCACCCGGGTCGGAGGAGGCGTGGCGGAGATCCTCCAGAAGATGGTCCCCCTCATGAAGGCCCTGGGCATCGAGGCCTCCTGGGAGGTCGTAACGGGTCCGCCGGACTTCTACAGGTGCACCAAGGGCTTCCACAACGCCCTCCAGGGCATGTCCACCGGGCCCTCGGAGGCGCTCCTCCAGGTCTACGAGGAAACCAACGCCGAGGAAGCGGAGAAACTCCGGCCCTTCCTGGAAGATGCGGACTTCGTCTTCATCCACGACCCCCAGCCGGCGGCCCTGCTCCAGCACTTTCCCCAGAGAAAGGGGAAGTGGATCTGGCGGTGCCACATCGACGTGAGCAGGCCCTACAGGCCCGTCTGGAAATACCTGCGTCGTTTCGTCTCCTCCTACGACGCCAGCATCTTCTCCCTCCCCGACTTCGCCCAGCCCCTCCCCCATCCCCAGTTCCTCGTCCCCCCCAGCATCGATCCCCTCAGCGAGAAGAACATGGAACTCCCCGAGGAGGAGGTCCAGAGCGTCTACTCCCGCTTCGACCTGGATCCCCACCTTCCGCTGGTCCTCCAGGTCTCCCGGTACGACCGATTCAAGGATCCCCTCGGGGTGATCGCCGCCTGCAGGCTCGCCCGGGAACTCACCCCGCTCCAGCTTGTCCTGGCGGGGGGAGGAGCCACGGACGACCCCGAGGGGGAGGCCGTCCTCCAGGAAGTCCGGGACGCAGCGGCCGACGACCCTGGGATCCGGGTCCTGGTCCTTCCCTCCGACGCCCACCGGACGATCAACGCCCTCCAGAGGGCCGCCGACATCGTGATGCAGAAATCCACCCGCGAAGGTTTCGGCCTGACCGTATCCGAGGCCATGTGGAAGGGCAAGCCCGTAATCGGCGGCGACACGGGAGGAATCAAGCTCCAGGTGGTGGACCACTTCACGGGTTTCCTCGTGCGGACCCCGGAAGGGGCCGCCCTCCGGATCCGCTACCTGCTCCACAGGAGAGACAAGCTCGAGGCCATGGGCAGAAGGGCCCGGGAATTCGTGGGACGCAATTTCCTGATCACCCGCCATCTCAGGGAATACCTCTCACTGATGCTGGGCCTCCTCACGGGAGACCAGGACAGGATCATGGTGGCGTGAAAGGCCGGCGCCTGCCTTCCCCCCTGGAGGCCCGGTCCTTCTGGAAGAGGATCGGCCGGGCGGGGAAGTCCCTTCTCGTCCTGGACTACGACGGGACCCTCTCCCCCCTCCAGCCCGACCGGGACAGGGCCTTTCCCTGGCCGGGAGTCCGGGAGCGCCTGGAGAAGATCCTCGCCCTCCCCGCCACCCGGGTGGTCCTGGTTTCGGGAAGGGAGGCCGCCCGGGTGGTCGGCCTTCTTGGAGTGGCCCCCCATCCCGAGGTCTGGGGAGTCCACGGAAGGGAGAGGCTCCTTCCGGGAGGCAGACTTCTCCGGACCCCTCTCGGGCCGGGCCAGGCCCGGGCCCTGGAAGGGCTGGCCTCGGCCCTGGAGGATGGGGGGTTCCAGGAGCGGGTGGAAAGGAAATACGGCTCCCTGGCCCTTCACTGGAGGGGCCTCTCCCCGGAGGAGAGGAAGGCCCTGGAGTCCTTCGCCCGGAAGGAACTGGTCCCCCGGGCCGAGGAAGCCCGCCTGGAGGTCCGCCCCTTCGATGGAGGGTTGGAGTTCCGCGCTCCGGGCCCGGACAAGGGGGAAGCCCTCCGGGCCCTCCGCGGCGAGGCCGGCCCGGAGACCCCCCTGGCCTTCCTGGGAGACGACCTGACCGACGAGGCGGGTTTCGCCGCCCTCTCCCCGGAGGACCTTCCCGTCCTGGTAGGGGCCCCGGAGCGCCCCACCCGGGCCCGCTTCCAGATCCTTCCCCCGGAGGAGCTCCTCCTCTTTCTCGAGGAGTGGGCCCGCAGGGCGGCCCACCGATCCTGAATCCTCCGTTCCTTGGGACGACAAGGCCCGGGGAGAAGGGGTGTGGGGCCCGGCAAGGGGGGGATCCAAGCCCAACCCTCTTTGTCGAGGGGACTTCCGGCACCCTCTCCCGGCCCCGGCGTGGATGCCGGCCCCCGGCCGTCCTGGCCGGAAAGGGGCCTTGGCAGTAAGATCTTCTTTTTCAGGGTCTTGCCGTGCTCCCGACCCGGTCCTTCTCCTCTCCCTGAGGGAGACCGGACCGTAAGAAGAAGAGCTATGCATCTTCCTTCCCAAGGCACCAGGATCGTCGCCGTCTCCAACCGGCTGCCCGTCGTGGCGGAGCGGGTGGGGGACCGGTGGAAGATCCGTTCCGGCTCGGGCGGGCTGGTCACCGCCCTGGCGCCGGTGTTGCGCCACAGGGGAGGGCTCTGGATCGGCTGGGCCGGGACCGTGGAGAGCCAGGGGCCGCCCCCCCGGTTCCTTTCCACCTCCAAGAAGGTGGGTTACACCCTCATCCCCGTCTCCATCAGCGAAGAGGACCTGGAGGGCTTCTACCTGGGTTTCGCCAACCAGGTCGTCTGGCCCCTCTTCCACGACTTCCAGGACCGGTGCAATTTCGACCCGGCCTTCTGGTATTGCTACCTGGACGTGAACCGCCGCTTCGCCAAGGTCATCCAGGACCAGACCCTTCCCGACGACTACGTGTGGGTCCACGACTACCACCTGATCCACGTGGCCCATTTCCTGAAGGAATTGGGATGCCCGAGGAAGACCGGTTTCTTCCTCCACATCCCCTTTCCCCCGCCCGACCTCTTCCTCAAGCTCCCCTGGCGGAACCAGGTGCTCCGGGCCCTCCTGGAATTCGACCTCCTGGGATTCCAGACCGTCAGGGACAGGCGGAACTTCCTCCTCTGCCTGGCCCAGCTATGCCCGGACGTGAAGGCCCGGGGAAGGGGCCAGGTGGTCTCGGTCCACGCCGGCGCCCGGGAGGTCCGGGTGGGAAGCTTCCCCATCAGCATCGACTTCGAGGCCTTCGCCCAGCGGGCGGCCTCCCGGGAAGTGGCCGACCGGGCCTGGTTCTTCCACGAGAATTACCCGGAGCAACAGATCATCCTGGGAGTGGACCGCCTGGATTACACCAAGGGGATTCCCCAGCGGCTCCAGGCCTTCCGGCTGGCCCTGGAGAAACACCCGGAACTGCGGGGCAAGACCACCTTGATCCAGGTCGTGGTTCCCAGCAGGTCCGAAGTTCCCCAATACCAGGAACTCAAGGCCGAGATCGAACGCCTCGTGGGAGAGATCAACGGCGAGTTCACCCGGGAAGGGTGGGTCCCCATCCAGTATCTCTACCGGCACCTGGATCCGGTGGAACTGCTGGCCTACTACAGGGCCTCGGAAATCGCCCTGATCACCCCATTGAAAGACGGGATGAACCTGGTGGCCAAGGAATTCTGCGCCGCGAATATCGACGGAAAGGGCGTGCTCATCCTGAGCGAATTCGCCGGCGCCGCGGCCCAGCTTCACAGGGGCGCCCTCATGGTCAATCCCTACGACCGGGAGGGGGTGGCCGAGGCCATCTTCCGGGCCTACACCATGGACCGCCAGGAACGGAAGTCCCGGATGCAGAAACTCCGGGAGAAGATCCGCAAGCAGAATATCTTCTGGTGGGTCGATTCCTTCCTCCTCGCCGCCCTCTCGCGCCAACTCGTGGACTTCCCTCCCCTGGAGGACTACGTGCCCATGTTCCGCCTGGAAGAGGAGGAAGAGACCCGGGAATTCCTGGGGGAAGCCCAGGCGTGAGACGGCCCGGGGCCGGAGGGCCGGGGGGGAAAAGGGAATCCTGATTGATCCGCCTCCATCTTGCCCCCAGAATCCCCTTCTCGTTCCCTGGATCTCGAAGTTTCCCTTTACCTCGATGCTTCCTGCCATGCGGGAAAAAGGAGCGTTCCTTCCATGAAATCCCTCCTCCTCCCTTCCCTCTCCCTCTTCCTTCTCCTCCCGGCCTGCGGCAAGTCGGGCGGACCCACGGGAACCTGGACCCTGGACACCCAGGCCATGAAGAAACAGGTGGAAGAGTCCATGGCCCGGGCCCAGGAGAAGAACCCCAAGATGAAGGCCATGAAGGATGCCTTCATGAAGCAGATCCTGGCGGGCCTGGACAAGCTCTCGGCCGAACTGGTCCTGAAAGGGGACGGCACCTTCACTTTCACGGGAATGCAGGCCGGAAAGGAGGGCAAGGAGAAGGGGGAAGGAACCTGGAAACAGGAGAAGGACATCATCGTCCTCACCCCCACCTCGGGGAAGGCCTTCAACCTCAAGTCGGGGCAACCCCTCAAGTTCAAACTCTCCGGGGGGACCTTGACCATGCTCGCCGGGAACAAGGGCTCCTCCGGCGCGGGCGGACTGGTTTTCCGGAAGAATTGAATCCCTCACCCCCGGCCGGGCAGGTCATTTTCCTCCGGTCCTGACCGGCCCGGCCGGGAAGGGGCGATCCCCGCGAAGTCGAACTCTTCCCTTCGGAATCCGCCCCTCTACTCGTTCCTGCGGTTCCTTCCCCCGGGCCGGGAGGCGGCCCGGGCGAGGCGGGCCTTGAAGGTCAGGCGCTTCCCCCCCCGAAGGACCTGGATCTCCACTTCCTGCCCGGGCTTTCGGGCGAAGAGGGCGGCCACGAAGTCCAGGAACCCGTCCACCGGCTTTCCGGCAAACCGCACGATCAGGTCCCCCTTCTTCAGGCCCGCCTTCTCGGCGGGTGAGCCCTTCTTCACCCGGGCGATCTTGTATCCCCCCCGGACCTGGGAGAAGTCGGGCACCGTTCCCAGGGAAGGTTTCGGCCCCCTGGACCTGGGAATGGCCGAGGAACCCACCCCCTCGGGGTCCCACACCGGCCTTTCCGGTGCCAGGGATTCGAACCGGAGGAGCCTGAAGGCGACCCCGGCGATCCCGGCGATCCCATCGAAGTCCACCCTATCCGGCGTATCCAAGGGTGTGTGGTAGCCCTCCCACGCCCCGGTGAAGAAGTGGACCGAAGGGATCTTCTTCTCCAGGAAGTTCTGGTGGTCGCTCCCGCCGAAGGAGCGTCCCAGGACGACCACCTTCACAGGACGGGCGAGCCTGGGAAGGAGGGCGGGAAGCCCCTTGGCCGAGGCGGCCGCCCCGGCCAGGAGCTTCCCCCGGAAATGCCCCACCATGTCGAGGTTCACCAGGAAGACCACCCGCTCCAGGGGGATCGTAGGGTGTTCCAGCCACCACTTGGAACCAAGCCCCCCCTCCTCCTCGGCCCCCCAGGAAGCGAAGAGAACCGATCTCCCGAGCCGGTCCCGGACCCCCGCCAAGGCCCGGGCCAGGCCCAATAGGCAGGCCACGCCCGAGGCGTTGTCGTCCGCCCCGGGATGAAGGGCCCGCTTTCCCTGCCACCGGGACTCGGGTCCTCCCCACCCCAGGTGATCGTAATGGGCCGAGACCACCAGCACCTCCTTCGCCCTCGGCCCCCGGCCTTCCAGGAGGCCCAGGACGTTCCTGGTCCTCCCCCGGGCGCCCGGGGCCTTCACGGGAAACTCCTGGAAGAAGCTTCCCCCCGCCCCTGCGGGCTTCAATCCGGCCAGGCAGAACTCCCGCGCAACCATGTCCGCCGCAAGACGCCCCCCCGGAGTACAGGCCCGCCTCCCGGCCATGGCCGGGGAGCAGAGCTCCTCCACCCACTTCCTGTATCTCCCCGCCGGCGGCAGGATCTCCTCTCCCCGCGTGGGAAGAGGGCCGGCCGTCACGCCCGGCCATGCGCATATCGAGAACAGGCCCAGGACCAATCCGGGAAACCGGGGGATTCGAATCTTCACGGAAGCACCCTCCTTGCCGGCCCGGGCAGGCCGAGCTTCTTCCTCCTGGCTTCGACCCAGGCCAGGAACTCCTCCGCCGAGAGGGCGTTCAGGAGGTCCTCCCTGCGGCACCCTCCCTTGCGGGCGCAAAGGATTCCGTATCCATGGAATTCCATGTGGGATTCCCGGTGGGCGTCGGAGACGATCACGAGGGGAACCCCGAGTTTCCTGGCGAGGCCGTGCCATCTCCAGTCCAGGTCCAGCCTGTGGGGATTCGCGTTGATCTCAACGGCAGCCCCCACCCGGGCGGCCGCTCCCAGGAGGGCCTCCATGTCCACCGGGTAAGCCGGCCGGCCCAGGAGGAGCCGACCCGTAGGATGGCCCAGGACGTCCACCCAGCCCGACTCCAGGGCGCCGACGATCCGGGCCGTCATGGCCGCCTCGTCCCTTCCGAAGACCGAATGCACCGACCCGATCACGAAGTCGAGGCCGGAGAGAACCTGGGGCCCCAGGTCCACTTCTCCGCCGGGAAGGATGTCCGCCTCCACGCCGTGGAGGACAAGGGGCTCCCCTTGCTTCCTTCCGCGGTTCCACTCCAGGACCCGGGCCGCCTGGGCCTCCAGGGCCTTCCCGTCCAATCCGCCGGCGTAGGCGGCCGCCGCGCTGTGGTCGCTGATCCCGAGCCACTCCATGCCGAGCCGACCCGCGGCCCGGGCCATCTCCTCCAATTCCCCCTTTCCGTCACTGGCCTTGGTGTGGCAATGGAGGGTTCCCCGGAGGTCCTCCCCCTCGACCAACTCGACGGCCCCCTCCTCGGCGAGGCGGAACTCTTCCCTTCCCTCCCTGAGCTCGGGGGGGATCCAGGCCAGTCCCGCCGCCCGGTAGATCTCCTCCTCGCTCTCCCAGGCGGATTCCCTTCCCTCGCGGAAGATTCCTTCGCCGGAAAGCTCCACCCCCCTCTCGGCCAGGCGCCTTCCCAGTTCCTCCAGGTGGGCCCCGTTTCCCGTGGCCCAGAGGAGCTGGAAGGCCTCCTTCCCGGGAAGGGCGAGCTGGAGATCCAGGTCCAATCCTTCCTTCCGGAACTGCAGGGAGGTGCCGCCCCTCTTCTCCCCGGTCTTCTCGAATCCCGCCGCCGCGAGAGCCTTCTCCACGGCGCCTGCCGGGTCTTCCCCGGGGACCCGGACCAGGAGGTCCACGTCTCCCACGGTCTCCTTGGCCCTCCTGAGGGACCCGGTCCATCGGACCTGCTCCGCCCCGGCTTCCCCGACGAGGATCTCCTCCACCCGGCGGGCGGCCTCCATGGCCTGGGAGAGGAGGAGCCGCCCCTGGGAGGCCCTGAGAAAGCGAAGCCCCAGGCGGACCTTCTCCTGGAGCTTGGGTCCGAACCCCTGGAGGCCGGCCAGGCGGTTTTCCAGGCAGGCGTATTCCAAGTCCGCCGGCGAGGCCACTCCAAGCTCCTTCCAGAGCCGCCTCACCCTGCCCGGCCCCAACCCGGGGATCTTCACCAGGGCCGCCACCCCGGGGGGCACCCGGAAACGGAGGTCCTCCAGGGCGGGCGGGGTCCTTCCCCGGGCGAGATCCTCCAGGACGGAAAGGACCCCCTTGCCCACACCCCGGATCCCTTCCAGGCCGCCCTCCTCCAGCAGGGCCGCCAGGTCCCCGTCCTCCTTCCTGTCCTCCAGGGCCCGGGCGGCCCGCTGGAAGGCGCGGGACCGGAAAGGATTGCCTCCGCCAAGCTCCTCCAGGAGGGCCATCTCCCGGAGGACCCGGGCCGCTTCCAGGACCCGCAAGGCCTCAGCCCGCCAGGGAGACCACGGCCTGGACCAGCTTCTCGATCCCGGCCCAGACCTGGGCCGGTCCCTGGGCCAGCATGTAGGCGGGGGTGGTGACGACCTTGTTCTCCTTGTCCAGGCAGATCTCCTCGGGGGAGTGGTTCTCGTGGACCGCCCCGGCGGCCTCCAGGGCCTTGGCCGTCCCCTCGTCGGTGCCGATGGTGAGCTTCACCCCCTGCTTCCTGCCCTTGAAGAGAAGGGCCAGGAGGGCCGGGGCGATGCAGATGGCCCCGATGGGTTTTCCCGCCTGGTGCACCTCCCAGGCCAGACGGGCCACGTCGGGATGGACGCTCCCGTCGGCGCCGGCGAAGGCGAAGTCGCACAGGTTCTTGGCCGCACCGAATCCGCCGGGAAAGATGAGGGCGTCCAAGTCGGAGGCCTTCACCTCCGCCACGTTCCGGATCTCCCCCCTGGCGATCCGGGCCGCCTCGACCAGGACGTTCCGCTTCTCTCCCGTGGCCTTCTGGGTCACGTGGTCGACGACGTCGAACTCCATGTCGGGGGCCATGCAGACCACCTGGGCCCCTGCCTTGTCCAAGGCCAGGAGCGTACAGACCGCCTCGGTGATCTCGGCCCCGTCGAAGACGCCGCACCCCGACAAGCACACACCCACCTTCACCATGACGCACTCCTTTCTGTCACCGGGGACATACCCCGCCGCGAAAAGGGAAAGGACGATTCACCGGCTCTGCGGGAAGGCCCGGAAGCCCCGGTCCTTCCCGCCGGGGAATGGGCATCATAGGACCCGGAAGGAGTCCTCTCCAGGGGCCGGAAAACCGGGAATGGAAGGGAGGATCAGCTCCGGGGGAGGAGGCCGCCCAGTCTCTTCCGCAAGGCGAGGAAGGCCCCTTCCCAGAAGAGGACGAAGCTCCTGAGAGAGAAGAAAAAGGACAGGTAGAGCTTCAGGGGGGTCCGCCGGCGGCGGAACCAGAAGGGGAGGGGCCTTTCCAGGCCTTTCCGGCAGGCTTCCCAAAGAAGCCCGGCCGCCCCTTTCCTCCCTTCGGCACGGAGAATCAAGGCCCGGGCCAGGAGGACCTGGGGAGAGTCGGAGGGGAGGCCCTCCAGGGCCTTTCGGGCGCCGGGAAGGTCCTTGCCCTCCAGGAGCAGGACCGAACCCCAGGCCCGCAAGGAGGGATGGTCCGAGTCCAGGAGGACCCGGCCGGCCTTCGAGGAAGCGCCCAGCCTCTCGAGGAGTTCCGCCGCCGCCCGCCGGTCCCCGTCGTCCTCCAGGGAAGGAAGGGCTTCCTCCAGGAGCCCCAGGATCTCCTTGCGACTTCCCTTCCCCGTCTCCTGGAGCAGGGACGCCAGGAAAACCCGCAGAGAAGGATTCGCCCCTTCCTTGTCCAGGGAGAGGCGCAAGCACCGGACGGCCTGGTCCAGCTCCCCCAACTGTTTGTGGATCCGGCCCGCCCCTTCCAGGAGCCCCGGGTCCCGGGGATGGCGTTCCAAGGCGTCCTGGAGGACCTCCAAGGCCTCCCGGGGCCAGCCCTGGCCCGCCAGGGCGTCGGCCAGGAGCTTCGCCGCCGTGGGGTCCTCTTCGCCCCGGTCCAGGAGCCTCCTGGCCGAGTCTTCCGCTTCCAGGTATTCCCCCAGGTCCAGGAGGAGTGTGGTCTCCAGGACCAGGGGCCACCGGCTCCCGGGGAAGAGAGCCTGGGCCTTCCTGGCCTGGGCCAGGGCGTGGTCCAGCCTGTTCTGGGCTCCCAGGGAGAGGACCAGGATCCTGTGGGCGTCCTCGTTTCCCCCGTCGCCGGCCAGGGCCTTCCTGGCCAGGCGCTCCGCCTCGACTGGATCCCGCTCCAGGTGGACCCGGGCAAGGAGGCCCCAGGCGTAGGAATCCTTGCCGTCCCTCTCCAGGAGCCCTTCCAGGATGGTGATGGCCTCCTCCCGTTCTCCCCGCTCCCAGAGGTTCTCGGCCAGCATGCAACCGGCCCAGGAAAAGCCCGGGTCCAGCTCCAAGGCCTTCCTCAGGGTCTTCTCCAGCTCCCCCCGTTCCTCCCGGGCCAGGAGGACCTCGGCGAGCCGCCCGAGGAGATGGACGTCCTCAGGAGCCGACTCCAGGCTCCTCCTGAGGAGGCCCTCGGCCTCCACTGCCCGTCCTGCGTTGAGCAGGAGGGCCACGGCCCGGTCGATGGCGAAACTGTAGAGCGGATCCCGCTTCAAGGCCTCCTGGAACCAGGCCATGGCCTCCTCGTTCCGGCCCATCCGCTCCATGAGCCATCCCAGGACACCGAAATCGAAAGCATCGGCCAGGGACCGTCTCACCCGGTCCAGGGCCAGCTCCTCGGCCTCCCGGAAACGGCCTTTGCCCCCCAGGAGGAGGACGAGCTCCCTCGAGGCCCAGCCGTTGGAAGGCTCCAACTCCAGGGCCTTCCTGAGTTGGACCTCCGCCTCCTCCTCCCGGCCCATCTCCCTGAGGATCTCCCCCAAAAGGCCGTAGTCCATCACCTCGGGCCTTCCCCGGGCGATCCTCTCCTCCAGGACCCCCAGGGCCTCCTCGTCCTTGCCCTCCTTGTGAAGGAGGCGGGCCAGTTCCCGGGCTCCCCAACTGAAGAAGGGATCGCGAAGAAGGGCCCGGCGAAGGGTCTCCACGGCCGCCTCCACCCGGCCCAGCTCCAGGTAGGCCTGGGCCAGGATTCCCAGGTCCTGGGGATCCCCGGGCGGCTCCAGGGTCCTGCGGAGCACCTCGCCCAGAACCTCCCTGGCCTGGCCCCGGCGGATCCTCAGAAGCCAGACCTCCCGCCTCACCCAGGCGGAAGCAGGATCCAGGAGGAGGACCCTCCTGTAGCACTGGAGGGCCTCCTCCAGTTCTCCCCGCTCCTGGCGGATCCTCCCAAGGAATCCCAGAACCTCAGGCTCCTCCCCCTCTTCGGCGGACCGTTTCTCCAGGATCCGCAAGGCCTCTTCGGACCGGCCGTTCTCGCAGAGGAACCAGGCCAAGGTGCAAGGAGGGAGGGGAGAGAAGGGATCCTGCTCCAGGGCCTGCCGGAAGAGCCTCTCCGCCTCCTCCAGGTCCCCCGTCCTGGCGGCCAATTTTCCCAGCTCCAGGAGGTTCTCCGAGTCCAGGGGGTCCCGCTCCACCTGCTCCTCCAGGAGGGCCCGGGCCTTCTCCAGGTCCCCCTCGGCGGCCAGGGAGGCCGCCAGGGCCCGGGCGGCGGGGGAGAAGAGAGGCCTCGCCTCCAAGGCCTTCTCCAGGAGTTCCCTCTCCTCGAGGAACCTGCCCCGCCTGCCCGAGAGGAGGGCCAGCTCGAAGAGGGTCTCGGCGTCTTCGCCCTGGTTCGCCAGGGCTTCGCGAAGCACCGCCTCGGCCTCGTCCCTTGCCCCCCGCTCCTCCAGGAGGGCCGAGAGCTCCCTGGCGGCCCAGGTGTACCCCGGGTCCAGGTCCAGGGCGCGGCGCAGGGCCCTCTCGGCCTCCCCCCGGTTCCTATCCCCCCCCTTTTGCTTGAGGGTATAAGCCAGGACGCCCCAGGAGGAGGCTTCGTTGGGTTCCCTTTCCAGTAGGTCCCTGGCCAGCTCGGCCGCTTCCCTGGCCCGGCCCGCCTCGACGAGGGCCACGGCCAGGTTTCTTCCGGCCTCGGGGTCGTAGGCCGCCTTGCGGTACCTCTTCAGGCATACGGCAAGGCGCTTTTCGATCCAGTTCTTTTTCCGGCTCATCCGCCCATTCCGCCGGGTCGAGAAGCCCAGGGTCAGGTATGCACGCTCTTCAAGGCGTCATTCTAGGTCCCCCGGCTCGACCGGCGAAACAGGAAATGGAAAAAGGGGTCCGTCCCTGTCCTAGCTTGCGCCACCTCATTGCGAAACAGGGCGGAAGAAAGGCCCCAAAGGGGCGAAAACGAGTCACCCCGCCCGGAAGGCCGCCGCCAGGGTCGGGAGGACCTCCCTCATCCCGTCCAAGACGAACTGGACGGCCATCACGGCCAGAATAAGGCCCATGATACGGTTCAGGATATTCATTCCCGTCCTTCCCAGGACCCGCTCCACGGCCCCGCCGGCCCGCAGGACGAGGAAGTTCAGGAAGACCGCGGCGAAGACCGCCCCGAGGAGAGCCAGCCGCTCCTTGCCCAGGACGGGCCCCCTGGCCAGGACCGTTACGGTGGCGATGGTTCCCGGGCCGGCCAGCATGGGGATCCCCAGGGGGAAGACCGACACGTCCTCCTTGCCGTGGCTCTCCACGACCTCTTCGGGCGTGGCCTTGGTCCGGAGCATCTCCACCCGGAGCATCCCCAGGGCGATGGAGAAGAGCAGGATCCCCCCGGCGATCCGGAAGGCCGGGACGGTGATCCCGAAGACCGCCAGGAGAGCGGGACCGGCGAGGGAGAAGGCCAAGAGGACCACCAGGCAGACCATGCTCGCCTTGGCGGCGGTCTTCCTCCTGGCGGGCCGGTCCATCCCCTCCGTCAGGGAAAGGAAGATGGGCACCATGCCGGGGGCGTCGAGGATCACGAAGACGCTCACCAGGTCTTTCAGGAGATGGTCCAGGAAGGACCCCGGGTCCAAGGCGTGGAGGAGCCCGGGGAAAGCCGCCTGGGAGGCCTCCCCCCCCTGGAGGGCGCCCAGGGCGAACCCGGCAGGCAGGAAGAGGAGAAAGAAGGCCGGAAGGACCAGGTTGGACACGGAACTCACCTCCTCAGGAAAGACCTCTGGGGCATTGCGCCGCACCGCCGGCGGGACCAAACTCGACGCAACGCGGCCCGAGGGGGCGTCCTTTCCTGGAGATCCCGGGAAAGAGGCCGAAGGCCCGGACCGCGGGGAGGCGCGTCATGAAGGCCATGGTTCTCGAAACTTGCGGTCCTGTCCACGACAGAAGCCTTGTCCTCAAGGAGGTCCCCGATCCCAGGCCGGGACCGGGGGAAGTGGTCCTGGAGATTTCCGCCTGCGGGGTGTGCCGCACCGATCTCCACATCGTGGAAGGGGACTTGGAGCTTCCAAGACTACCCTTGATCCCGGGCCACCAGATCGTGGGAAGGGTGGCCGAGCTGGGGCCCGAGACCCAGGGGCGTTTCCAGGTGGGCGAGCGGGTGGGGCTCCCCTGGCTCCACAAGACCTGCGGCTCTTGCCCCTTCTGCCGGGAGGAGAAGGAGAACCTCTGCGAGAACGCCCTCTTCACCGGGTTCCACCGGGACGGCGGATACGCCGAGAAGGTGAAGGCTCCGGAAGACTTCCTCTACCGGATGCCCGAAGGGCTCTCGGACCTCCAGGCCGCACCCTTGCTCTGCGCCGGCATCATCGGCCACAGGGCGTTGAAGATCTCGGGCGTCCAGCCGGGCCAGAGGCTCGGGCTCTACGGGTTCGGCGCCTCGGCCCACGTGGCCCTCCAGATCGCCCTCCACAGGGGATGCGAGTGCTACGTCGTGAGCCGGACCCCTTCCCACAGGGAGCTCGCCAGGAAACTGGGCGCCGCCTGGGCGGGCGGGCCCGGGGAGACTCCCCCCGAGTTGCTCCATTCGGCCATCGTCTTCGCCCCGGCCGGACCCGTGGTCCTCCAGGCCCTGGAGCACTTGAGGCCCGCCGGAATCTGCGCCCTGGCGGGAGTGACCATGACACCCATCCCGCAAATGGACTACGAGAAGCACCTCTTCCACGAGAAGGTGCTCCGCTCCGTGACGGCCGCCACAAGGGAGGATGGAGAGACCCACCTGGCCGAGGCGGCCCGGGCGGGCGTGAGGACGGAGGTCCAGGTCTTTCCCCTCGAGGATGCGGCCAAGGCCCTGACCCTCCTCAAGGAGAGCCGGATCGACGGCGCGGCGGTCCTCCGGATCGAGTGAGACCGCCCCCTCCCGGCGGGACCGGAGGAGCCCCGCCGGGAGGGATCCAAGAGGGATTCCTCAGGTGAGGAAGATGTCCTTGAGCCACTGAATCGTGGTCTTCCTCCCGAGATCGGCGATGGCGTCGGTCAGGGGGATGTCCTTGGGACAGGCCTGGATACACATCTGGGCGTTTCCGCAGTCCGTGATCCCCCCGTCCCCCATGATGGCGTGGAGGCGATCCTCGGCCTGGAGCTTCCCCGTAGGGTTGTGGATGATCTTGTGGACCTGCCCCAGGGGAGAGGGGCCCAGGAAGGAGGAGTCCTGGTGGAACTGGGGACAGACCTCCATGCAACACCCGCAGGTCATGCACCGGGCGAACTCGTAGGTCTTCTGCCAGTCCTTCTGGGAGACCCTGGGTCCCCCTTCGTGGATGTCCCAGCTCCCGTCGATGTCCACCCAGGCCTTCACCTTGAGGAGGGCCTGGAACATCCGCTCCCTGTCCACCTGGAGGTCCCGCACCACGGGAAACTTGCTCAAAGGCTCCAGGACGATGGGCTGGGGCAGGGAGTCCACCAGGGTGGAGCAGGCCTGGCGGGGAAACCCGTTGATCAGCATGGTGCAGGCCCCGCAGACCTCCTCCATGCAGTTGGAGTCCCATACGACGGGCCGCACCCGTTCGCCCTTGATGTTCACCGGGTTCCGCCGGATCTCCATGAGGGAGGAAACCACGTTGTGCTTGGGAGCCCAGGGGATCTCGAACTCCTCCCAGTAGGGGGAGGCGTCGGGGCCGTCCTGGCGCTTGATCTTGAAACGGATCGTCTTCTTGTCCATCTGCGCTTCTCCCTTCGCCCTACCTGTAATCCCTGGGATGCTCGGGCGGATACAGGGACGTATCCACTTCCTCGTAGGAGATCTCCGGTCCGTCGGGGGTATGCCTGGCCACGGTGGTCTTCAGCCACTTCTCGTTGTTGGCCTTCCACTTCCGCAGGTAGTCCTCGAACTCGGGATCGCCTTCCTTGGCGTCGGGCATCTTGAGCTCGAATTCGGGCTTGTAGTGGGAGCCCCGGCACTCGTCCCGCATGAGGGCGCTCTTGGTGATCACCTGGGCCAGGACGATCATGTCCATCACCTGGCGGGCTTCCTGGAGCGAGGTGTTGAGCTTCCGGGACTTGTCGTCCAGGGCGATCTTCCTGGAGCGTTCCTCCAGCTCCTTGAGCTTCTCCAGGGTCTTCTCGAGCCTGTCGTTGTGGCGGACCACGGAGACGTTGGCGAGCATGAGATCGCCCAACTCCTTGTGGAGGACGAAGGGATTCTCGCCCTCCGTGCGGGAGAGGATCTCGTCGTTGATCTTCTCCTGCTGGGCCCGGGCGCCCTCGAAGAGCTTGGGATCCTTCTCCCTGGCCAGGCCCTTGCGTCCCGCCAGGTAGGCCGGGACCGAATCCCCGACGATGAATCCGTCCACCGAGCCCGAGAGCAGGGAGTTCGCCCCCAGCCTGTTGGCGCCGTGGTAGGCGTAGTTGCACTCGCCGGCGGCGAAGAGGCCGGGGATGCGGGTCTGCATGTTCCGGGGGCTGCCCCACTTGAGCCCGCCCGTGTCGGGGTCCTTCTCGTAGTCCGTCCAGAGCCCGCCCATGGAGTAGTGCATGGAGGGGAAGATCTTCATCGGGTGGGTCCTGGGGTCCTCGCCCACGAACTTCTCGTACAGCTCCATGATTCCGCCGAGGCGGAAATCCAGGAACTCCCTGGGGAGGTGGGTGAGATCCAGGTAGACCAGGTCCTGGTTCCGGCCCGTCTTGGGGTCGTAGATCCCCAGGCCCATCTCCTTCACGACCTTCCAGATGGCCCGTGAGGCCACGTCCCTTGGGACGGTATTCCCGTAGGCCGGATACCACTCCTCGAGGAAGTAGAACCGGTCCTCTTCGGGGACGTCGCGTCCCGGGCGGGTCTCCTTGGGATCCTTGGGGACCCACACCCGGCCGCCTTCGCCCCGGCAGGCCTCGGACATGAGGCGGTTCTTGTCGTCGCCGGGGATGGCCGTGGGGTGGATCTGGATGAACTCGCCGTTTGCGTAGTCCGCCCCCGACTGGTAGGCCCGGCTCGTGCCGGCCCCGGTGGAGTTTGTGGACATGGTGGAACGGCCGAAGATCTGGCCCAGGCCCCCCGTGGCGATCACCACGGCGTCGGCGGGGAAGGAGTGGACCGTGGAGTCCATCAGGTTCATGGCGATCACGCCGCAACAGACCCCTTCCTCGTCCAGGACGAAGGAGAGGACCTCCCACCACTCGTATTTCTTCACCAGGCCCCGGGCCTCGTGGGCCCTGACCTGCTCGTCCAGGCCGTAGAGCAACTGCTGGCCCGTCGTGGCTCCGGCGAAGACCGTCCGCCTGTTCTTGACTCCGCCGAAGAGGCGCAGATCCAGGATGCCCTCGGGAGTCCTGCTGAAGACCACCCCCATCCTGTCGTAGGCCCGGATGATCCCCGGGGCGATCTCCGCCAGGGTCAGACAGGGCGGCTGATTGGGAAGGTAGGCCCCGCCCTTGACGGTATCCACGAAGTGCTGCCATGTGGAATCCCGCTCGCCCTTGGTGTCCATGCAGGCGTTTATGCCGCCCTGGGCACAGGCCGTGTGGGAACGCTTCACCGGGAAGAGGGAGAAGAGGTCCACCGGGTAGCCCTTCTCGGCGAGCCTCATGGCGGCGAAGAGTCCCGCCACTCCCCCGCCGACGACCGCCACGCGCTGGTTGATCTTTTTCTTAGCCATCCTGCTATCCCTTTCTCCTCATCCGCCCATGCCCGCCACGTGGGTGGCGGGAGGAAGGGTCCGGAAGCCGTAGAGGGCGAGACCGCCCAGGAAGACCAGGGCCAGGAAGACCAGCACGGCGAAGGCCGTGGAGATCTTCTGGGACCTGGGCCCGATGGTGATGCCCCAGGTGATGCCCACGAGCCAGAGGCCGTTGGCGAAGTGGAAGGCCGAGGCCACCAGGCCCACGATGTAGAGGGCCAGACCGAAGCCGTTCTGGAGGTAGTCGTGAAGGACCTTGAAGACCTGGTCGGGAGGCCAGGCCAGGTCCGAGGCGGAGCCGTTGGCCAGGCGCATCCTGTAGACGTGGGCCACCAGGAAGATCAGGACCAGGATCCCCGTCCAGCGCTGGAAGGTATACATCCAGTTCCGGAAGAAGCCGTATCCCGGCTTGTAGGCGTTGGGCTTCCCCTTCCACCAGATCACCAGGCCGTAGATCCCGTGGAGGAGGAGGGGGAGGAAGATGAAGAGGATCTCCACGGCGTTCAGGAAGGCCCGGCTGGGGTGGAAACTCTCGATGGATTCCACGACCTCCTTGAAAGAAAAGGTCCCGCCCCCCACGACGGTGGCCCCTTCCCCGACGGCCTTGGAATTCATGAAGAGATGAAAACAGAGGAAGAGCCCCACGGGGATCACTCCCAGGAGGGAATGGATCTTCCTGAGAAGAAAGTGGCTGTCCAGCGGGGGAGGTTTCTTCATCGACCGACCTCCATGAAAAGTAGAAAGACCGAAACGCCAGTTCTTGTAAGGACCGAACGAAGATACGAAGATCCCCGCCGCGCCCCGGACGGCCGGCGGGAACGGACCCGCAGGGCCGGGAGGGAACCGAACCAAGCCCTACCGGGGCCTTGAATCCAACGGGGATCTTCCCCGTGGAGTTTCAGTTCCCATCTTTTACCCGGCGGCGGGAGAAAAAGAAGGGAAAACAAGGACTCCCTCGAGCCGTTCCCTGTTCGGGAAACGCCGCGGGCGACCGTTCGAGGAGGAAGGAATCCAGGTGGCCCCGGAGCGGGGCCGGGAAGGAACCATGAAGGAGAACACGGCAGGAATCGTAGGGTTCGGCACGATGGGCCGGGGCCTGGCCAGGACCCTGGCCGGAGCGGGGATCGAGGCCCTGGTGATGGACAGGAGCCCCGAGAAGGCCCTGGAGGCCCTGAAGCTCCTGGAGGCCAACCTGGACCAGGAGATCGCCAGGTGGGGCATCACCCAGTCGGAGAAGAAGGCCATCCTCTCAAGGATCAAGATCGTCGAGAGGATCGAGGAGCTCTCCGACGTACCCTTCGTCTTCGAGGCCGTGGCGGACGAAAGGGAACTCAAGCGCGGGGTCTTCTGGGGCCTGGACCAGGTCTGCCCCCCCGAGACCATCCTCATCACGAGCACCTCCACCCTCTCGGTCTCCGACCTGGCCGGGGCCACCCGGAGGCCCGACAAGGTGATCGGGATGCACTTCCAGAACCCCGTCCACAAGATGAAGCTCGTCGAAGTGGTCCGGGGCCTGAAGACCTCCGACGCCACATTGAAGAAGGTCATGAACCTGGCCGAGACCCTGGGCAAGACGGGGATCGAGGTCTACGAATCCCCGGGCTACGTGACCACCCGGATCATCCTCCCTCTCATCAACGAGGCCATCTGCGTGGTCTTCGAGGGTGTGGCCTCCGCCGAGGACGTGGACCGCTCCATGGTGCTGGGCTTCGGATTCGACGTGGGGCCCCTGACACTGGCGGACCGGATGGGCCTGGACGAAGTGCGCCGCTGGAACCGCCACCTCTACAACGAGACGGGGGACCACAAGTTCCTCCCCTGCGCCCTCCTGAGGAAGAAGATCCGTGAAAACAAGCTTGGCGTAAAGACCGGGGAAGGCTTCTTCAAGTACGACAAGATGGGCCGGAAGATCCAGGGAGGCGGCAAGTGAAGGTCCTGGTACTCAATTGCGGGAGTTCCTCCGTAAAGGCCCAGCTCATCGAGACGGACCTGGACCTCATGGAGAAGGACGAGGAGCGCACCCTGGCCAAGATCTCTGTGGAGCGGATCGGGATGAGCGCCTCCATCGTCCGGTACAATCCCACCGGAAAGGAGCCCTTCCAGGACACCCTGGAGATCCTGGAGCACCGCAAGGCCATCGACATCATCCTCAAGCTCCTGGCCGACAAGGAACGGGGGGTCATCGAGAGCGTCTCCGAGATCGACGCCTGCGGCCACAGGATGGTCCATGGAGGCGAGAAGTTCACCGCTTCGACCCTCATAACCCCCGAGGTGCTCCAGGAGATCCACGAGTGCTCCGAGCTGGCCCCGCTCCACAACCCTCACAACCTCAGGGGATACAGGGCGGCGCGGGAATACATGAAGGACATCCCCCACGCCGCCGTCTTCGACACGGCCTTCCACATGAGCATGGAGCCCAGGGCCTTCCTCTACGGCCTTCCCTACGTCTTCTACAAGGAGAAGAGAATCCGGCGCTACGGTTTCCACGGCACATCCCACCGCTACGTCTCGGGGAGGCTCGCCAGGCTCACGGGAAGGCCCAGGGAGGAGATGAAGATCGTCACCTGCCACCTGGGGAACGGAGCCTCCATGGCCGCCGTGGACCGGGGAAGGTCGGTGGATACGACCATGGGGTTCACACCCCTGGAAGGACTCCTGATGGGGACCCGTTGCGGCGACATGGACCCGGCGGTGATCCTCTACATCATGGGCAAGGAGGAACTCACCCTGGCCGAGGCCAACACCTTGATGAACAAGCACAGCGGCCTCTACGGAATCAGCGGCGTCTCCCACGACATGAGGGAGCTCCACAAGGCCGCCGCCGGGGGCAACGAGAGGGCCCGGATCGCCCTGGAAGTCTTCGCCTACCGGATCAAGAAATACACCGGCGCCTATGCCGCCGCCATGGGCGGCCTGGACGCCCTGATCTTCACGGGCGGGATCGGCGAGAACGATCCCCAGGTCAGGGCCATGGCCCTGGAGGGCCTGGAATTCCTGGGAATCCGCCTGGACCAGGGCCTCAACGAGAAGACCTCGGGAGGACGGGAAGGCCGGGTCTCCGCCGAGGATTCCCCCGTCCAGGTCTGGGTGATTCCCACCAACGAGGAACTGGTCATCGCCAGGGACACGGTGAAGCTCGTAAGGGGAACGACCCCTTGAGAGGGGCCTCGATGGTCCGGAAAGGGGGGAAAAATCGATTTTCCCCCTTTTTCCTTCCTTGAAATCCCTCCTATCCCCCCTTTACTCTTTCCCTTCAGTTGGATCATTTTGGGATCCGACGAGTCCCTGCGATGCAATCTGGTTCCTTTTCTTTCAAGACAGGAGGAAGCAAATGCGAAAGATTGCGACTCTGGCCCTGGTGGCCGCCCTGTGCATTGTGCTGACCGGCTGCATGACCGGTCCCTTCCAGCTCTACCGTTCGGTGGACAACTGGCACAACAACTTCTACGCCCAGCAGCCCATCCTGGCGGCGGTCCTCAGCCCCTTCATCTGGATCGGCGCCGGCGTGGCCCAGTGGGTGGATTGCCTCACCGACAACATGTACTACTTCTGGGCCGAGGACGTCTGGGCCGGAAAGGGCACCACGTACAAGTGGACCAACAAGGACGGCTCCCGGGCCACCCTCGGAAACGTCTTCGAGGGTGCCTCCTTCCTGAAGGTCCAGGCCCAGTAACACCGGCCGAACCTCTTCAGTGAAAAAGGCCCTCCGCCTCCGGGTGGAGGGCCTTTTTCACTGCCCGAAGGAATCGGGAGAAAGGCGGGGCTTCAGGTCCCGTCCTTCCCCTTTCCCGGGGAAGGACGGGAAGCGGGGCGGGAAGCCGGCCTGGAAGCCGGGGGCACCCTGGGAATCCCCCGGAAGGAAAAACGAAGCTCCACTTTGTCGGGAAAGCGGGCGTCGAGCCTCTTCCTCTGCCCCGGAAGCACGAGGAGACTCCTTTTGACGGTCCTCTTGGAAGGAGGCCACCAGAAGCGAACCCAGCCTACGCCCGTTCCGTCGGCGGCCGTCCAGATCCGGGCCAGGGGCCCGACGGGAACCTGGAGATCGGCCCTCCCGTCGGCTCCGGTCTGGGCCTTCACCACTCCCACACCTCCCCACCAATCGGCGTAGAGGGGAAAATTCCCGACAGGCGGTCCCTGGGGCCCGGCCAGGACGAAGACCTTCACCCGCGCCGTCTGGACCAGGGCCTCCAGGAAGAGGTCGTCGAACCAGACCTTGCATCCCTCCAGGGCCCCGCTGGACACCTGGAGACCCAGGCCGCCGGGGGCGCAGGAGAACTTGAGGTCCGCCAGCAACTCCCCCCTCGTCCAGATCCAAAGGCGTTTCTTCCCCTTCAGCACGCCGATCCGGGCCGGATAGGAACGCAAGGCCCGGTGCCGTTTCGGCCGGATGAGGAAGCGGGCCCCCTTGGGTCCGACGAGGGCCACGTCGAAGACCGGTCCCGGGCGGAAATCCAGGCGGAACCTGGACCCGTCGGCCAGGGAGCCGAGAAGGAACGTTGCCGTACCCTTCCCCGGGTCCACAGTGGCCTCCAGGTGGAACCGGCAGGCCGCTTCGAAACCCCGCAAACCCGCCTTGAAGAGCATCCTCGGGCCCTTCACGGCCAGCCAGAGACGCCCCTTGTGGACACCCGCGTAGGGCTTCCAGGAAACCCGGCGAGGCAGAACGAGCAGTCTCGTCAGGGTACGGGGATCGTGAAAATCCTCTTTCACCCGGAGCAAGGCCGGTCCCCGGGCCTTCCCGAAGACCTTCCGGATCTCCTCCTGCACGATCTTGGGAGGCCCCAGGAGAAGGGCGAGGGGCAGGAAAAGGGCGGAGTGTAAGGAGAGACTCACCGTTCCTCCTGGGGCCATCGGACCCTCACGACCGTGTGAATCCCCCCCCGAACGTTGAAGTCCGCCTCGAGCTCGATCCTCTTGGGGGAAAGGGCCTCGACCAGGTCCTGCAGGATCCGGTTGGCCAGGGCCTCGTGGAAGATTCCCTCCTCCCGCCAGGACCACAGGTAGAGCTTGAGGCTCTTGAGCTCCACGATCTTCGGGCCCGGTGTATAGACGATCCGAATGACCGCGAAGTCGGGCTGGCCCGTCCTGGGGCAAAGGCAGGTGAACTCCGGGCACTCGAGGCGGACCTCGTAGTCCCGCTCGGGGGCGGGGTTCGGAAGGACTTCCAGCTCCCTGCTGGGCCTGGAGGGCATGGGATCCTCCTTGTCACCATGGAACGTCCCGGCCGGGAGCCCCGGACCGGGACGGGAATTATACCTTCCCCCAGCCCCCCTTGTCCCGCGGCGATAGCCCCGGAGGCTGACCTATCCCTCCTCCTCCCTGGTGAGGCCGAACTTCTCCGCCCTGTAGCGCACCTGGTCCCGGTTCAGGCCCAGTAGCTTGCCCGCCTGGGTGAAATTCCAATCGGTCCTCTCCAGGGCCTGGAGGAGAAGGTCCCGCTCCACCTCCTCCAGGGGGATTCCCCCCGGCGGGAGCTGGATCCGCCCGCCCCCCGGGGGGGCGGACCGCCCTTCCGCCGCCGGGCCGGCGATCTCCTCGGGAAGGTCAGCCGGCCGGATCACCTCGCCCGAACCCAGCAGGACGGCCCGCTCCACGGCGTTCCTCAGCTCCCTCACGTTTCCGGGCCAGGGATACTTCCGGATGAGCTCCATCGCCTCCGGAGAGATACGGGTTCCCGGTTTCTTGAACTCCCTCCCGAACTGGGCGGCGAACTCCTCTGCCAGGACCACGGCGTCCTCGGGCCTCTTCCTGAGAGGCGGGATCTCCAGGGGGATCACCTTGAGCCGGTAGTAGAGATCCTCCCGGAAACGGCCCTTCTCCACCTCCTTCTCGAGGTCCTTGTTGGTGGCCGCCACGACCCGCACGTCCACTTCGATGTCCTTGAGCCCGCCCACCTTCCGGAAGACCCGGTCCTCCAGGAAACGCAGGAGTTTCCCCTGAACGGAAATGGGCATGTCGCCCACCTCGTCCAAGAATACGGTTCCCTTGTCCGCAACCTCGAGGAGCCCCCTCTTGGCCGACCGGGCGTCGGTGAAGGCGCCCTTCTCGTGGCCGAAGAGCTCCGATTCCAGGAGGGTTTCCGAGAGGGCCGTGCAGGTGATGTTGGTGAAGGGGAAGGCCGCCCGGTCGCTCTCGTAGTGGATGGCCTGGGCCACCAGGCCTTTTCCCACCCCGCTCTCCCCCCGCACCAGGACGGTGGCGCTCTGGCTGGCGGCGATCCGGCGGATGAGATCCCGGAGTTCCACCATGGCCGGGCTGACCCCGAGGATCCGGTCCACCCCGAATTGCTTGCGGTTCTCCCTCCGGATCCGGTTCACCTCTCTCCTGAGATGGACCGCCTCCAGGGCCCGGTTCAGGACCAGGAGCATCTCCTCCATGGAGAAAGGCTTGGAAACGTAGTCGTAGGCCCCGGCTCTCATGGCCAGGACGGCGTTCTCCACCGTCCCGTGGGCCGTCATGAGGACCACGGGAAGATCCGGTTCGGCCTGCTTGAACTCCTCCAGCAGGGCCACCCCGTCGCCGTCGGGGAGGCGCACGTCCAGGAGGACCAGGTCCTGGCCCTTGGCGAAGAGCCGGCGGGCCTCGGCCACGCTCGCCGCCTCGCGGACCTTGTAACCCTCCTGGGTCAGGCGCTCCTTCAAGGACCACCGGACCAGCTCTTCGTCGTCCACCACCAGGATCGTCTGGGTCGCCATGGATTCTCCCATCGGGCGGGGGAGCCGCCCCCCAGGTTTCCGCTCCCTCAACCAAAGGGCGCCTTCCACCCTTTCCCCTGGGGCCGTCTGGGATGGGAAGCTTACAATAGAAACCCGCCTTCGTCCCGGGACGGGAGAAGGGATCCCCCGAGGATCCCTCCCCAAACCTTTCCGAAGAAGCAGGATACCATGGACCTAGCACCCATCACGGCAAGGAGGGCGGCCGAACTGGCGGGAGTGGACCTGGAGGCCCTCTCCCCCCGCCTGGCCCCGCTGGCGGCCATCCTGGAGCCCAGGGTTCCCCCCCTGGCCCTGGAACTCACCGAGCGGATCGGAAGGCTTCCGGAGATGCTGGGTCGTTTCCGGGAGACCCCCAAGGAATCGGCCATGGGGGAGGCCATGAAGGCCTGGCTGAACCGCCTCCTGGAGGGCCCCCACGACGAAGGCCTCTGGATCGAGTCGGCCCGCCTGGCCAGGCTCCACGCCCGCTTCGGCCTCCACCAGGACCAGGTCCTGGCAGGGTTGCGCTTTCTCGAGAAAGGTCTGATCCAGGCGCTCCCCGAGGGGGAGAGGTCCCACAGGGAAGCCCTCCAGGATCTCTTCCTCGTCGTGGAGGCCGTCATGCTCCAGGCCCACAGCAGGGAGAGGGAGGAGCGTTTCCGCCGCTCGGAAAGGCTCGCCGCCCTGGGAAAGATCGTGGCCGAGGTGAACCACGACCTCCAGAACCCCCTGGCGGTGATCCGCACTTCCCTCTACTCCCTCAGGCGGCGGTTGGAGAAAGGGACGACCCAGGGTGTGGAGGTCCACCTGGACCGGATCCAGCGGAACGCCGAGCTCGCCATCCACATCGCCTCGGACCTGCTGGACCTCACGAGGCACAGGAAACCCGAGACCCAGAGCCTGGATCTGCCGGCCTTCCTCTCCACCCTCCTGGAAGAGCAGGAGATCCCTCCGGGGATCCGCCTGGAGAAGGACCTTCCCCCCGAGACGGGAAGGGTCGACGCCGATCCCACCATGTTGCAGAGAGTCTTCCAGAACCTCCTGCGCAACGCCGTCCAGGCCATGGGAGGAGAAGGGACCCTCAAGATCTCCTCCCGGCGACTGGAAGACGCCGTGGAGATCCGGGTCCAGGACACGGGGCCCGGCTTTCCCGAGGAAGAACTCTCCCGCGTCTTCGAGCCCCTCTTCACCACCAAGCCCGGAGGAGCCGGGCTGGGGCTGGCCATCGCCCGGAAGCTCGTGGAGGCCCATGCCGGCAGGATCCGGGCCGAATCCCCTCCCGAAGGCGGCGCCAGGGTGGTGGTGATCCTTCCTGCAGGCAGGGGGTAAAAAGTTCCTTTCCCGGGAAAGGCTCGGTTGCACCGCCCTCCGGGAAGACCCATTCTCTCGGGATGAGCATGATGGAAGCGGAGACCAAGACCGCCCTGGTGGTGGACGACAACCGGGACTACGCGGAAAACCTGGCGGAAATCCTCCAGGAGCAGGGGTTCCGTACCATCACCTGCCTCTCCGCGGGCCAGGCCCTGGAGGCGGTGAAGAGGGAGAAGGTCCACATCGCCATCGTGGACGTCCTCCTCCCCGACCTTGGGGGGTTGCACCTCCTGGAGAAGCTGTTGGACCACGATCCCAAGATGGGAGTGATCATGGTGACGGGCCAGGTCTCCCTGGAGACGGCCGTCCGCGCCCTCAACCAGGGCGCCTTTGGATACGCCCTCAAGTATTGCGACCCGGAGGAGATCCTGGCACACGTGCGGCGGGCCGTCCAGCACCAGGAGGCCGTGGAGAGGGCCGAGTTCAGCCGGAGCCTCTACAGGACCATCTTCGAGAGGAGTTCCGACGGAATCTGCGTCCTCGAGGGGGCGGATTCCTGCCGGATCTCCGACCTGAACGAGCCCTTCGCCAGGATCCTGGGCCTGGAGAGGGAAGCCATCGTGGGCCGGACCCTTTCCGACCTGGGCCCCCAGGGGGATCCCCGCTCCCTTGCGGCCGTGGTGAAACCCCTCCTGGGTGTGAATCCCTCCCACCTGGAGGACGTGAAAGTCACCCTTCCCGACGGAAGGTCCCGGGACATGACCCTCCGGCTCGGTCCCCTGAAACCGGGCGAGCCCGGGCCCATCCAGCTCCTCGTCCGGGACATCACCGAGGACAAGAGGATGCGGGAGCGGATCGCCCACGCCGAGAAGCTGGCCCTTCTGGGCGAGTTCACCAGCCGGGTGGCCCACGAAGTCCGCAATCCTCTCGCCGGAATCAAGGGCGCCCTGGAGATCATCCAGGGCAAACTGGAGAAGGATCCCGAGAGCAGGCGGGTGATCCAGGCCATCTTCAACAGGATCGACCAGCTGGACGTCTTCATCCGGGACCTGCTCCAGTTCGCCCGGCCCGCCAGGCCCGAGCCCAGGATGGTGCCGGCCGCCGAGATCCTTCCCAAGGTCATGGGGCTCACCCAGGCGGATCCTCTCTTTCGGAACATCGAGATCGAGCTGGACCTGGAGAAGGACGCCGACATATACGTCGACCCGGGCACGCTCCAGATCGTCCTGACCAACCTCCTCCGAAACGCCGCCGAGGCCATGGAGGGCGAGGGGACCATCCGGATCTCGGTGAAGAAGGCCCACTCCGAGGCCCTGCTGGTCGTGGAGGACGACGGGCCGGGCTTCTCGGGCGATCCGGAGACCTTCTTCACGCCCTTCACCACGACCCGGAGCGCCGGAACGGGACTCGGACTGGCCATCGCCCGCAACCTGGTGGAGGCCCACGGAGGAAGCCTGACCGGTTCGAACCGTCCCGGCGGGAGGGGGGCCCGCCTGGAGATCTTCCTTCCCGGCCCCCCGGGCGGGGAGGAGTGACCCTTGGAGTTCTGGGGGCTCTTCTTCCTCGTCCTGGGCGCCCTGGGCCAGGCCCTCTTCACCGCCCGGATGGTGGTCCAGTGGTGGTACTCCCGCAAGGCGGGGAAGAGCGTGGCCCCGCCCCTCTTCTGGTGGCTCAGTCTCGTGGGAAGCCTCTTCTCCCTCTTCTACGCCCTCTTCCTCCGGGACCCGGTCTTCGCCCTGGCCCCGGCGTCCAACCTCTTCTTCTACGCCCGGAACCTCCTCCTCTCTTCGCCGGGCCGCCGGGGCCTCCCCCCCAGGTTGCTCGTCTTCTTCGGGGTCCTCTTCGGTTCCGTCCTGGCCGTAACAGTCTGGGCCAACTACCACAGGCCCGACCTGGTGGCCGAGGTCCCATCCTTCTGGCTCGCCGTGGGCCTGGTGGGGTCCACCCTCTGGGTCGCCCGCTTTCTCCTCCAGTGGATCCTGTCGGAGCGAAAAGGAGAGAGCCATCTCCCCCTGCGTTTCTGGCTGGTCAGCCTGGGAGGAGCGGCTCTCCTCCTGGCCTACTCCGTGTTCAGGAGGAATCTCATCTTCATCCTGGGCTACGCATTCCCCCTTCCACTCATTCTCTGGAACATCCTCCTCTTCCGCAGGAACGGCGGAGAAAGGGCTCCCAATCAAGGGGATGAGAGAGGATGAGGATCTTCCGGGACCTCACCCCCCTGGAGAGGAAGACCTTCCTCCTCCACCTCCTGGCCTCGGCCTTCGAAGGAAGCGCCTTCGCCCTCTGGTGGATCCACGACTTCTTCCTCAAGAAGACCCTGCACGGCGAAAACTGGCAGGTCTGGATCCTGGTCTCCCTCTGGCCCGTGGCGAATCTGACCTCCGTCTATTTCGCCGGGAAGGCCGAGGAGGGCCGGGGCCTGAAGCCCTACCTCGTTGCGGCGGCCCTGCTGGGACGACTGCCCCTGGTCCTGATGGCCTTCGCCTCCTCCATCCCGGTCTTCCTGGGACTCCACGCTCTCTACTCCCTCTCCTTCGCCGTTGCGAAGCCCGCCCAGACGGCGATCCTCCAGGCCAACTACCGGGAAGGAAGGCGGGCGGAGCTCTTCGGGTGGGCCTGGACGGTCACCGTCGCCCTGGGCGGACTGGGCTCCCTCGGAGCCGGGACCCTCCTGGACAAGTTCCCCTCCATCTACCACCTCCTCCTCCCCCTGGAGGGAATCCTCGGGGCCTGCTACTGCCTGACCCTGGCGGCCATTCCCCTGGCATCGAAACCGGCGCCTCCATCCTGCCAGAAGAGGGAGGGATTGCTCGGGGCCACGGCAAGGACGATCCGTGTCTTCAAGGAGAACCCGGCCTACCTGAAATACCAGATCAACTTCATGATCTACGGGTTGGCCTTCATGGTGGTCCTCCCCGTGGTTCCCGTCCTCGCCACGAAGGACCTGGGGCTGGACTATTTCCAATTCACCCTGGCCCGGGGGATCCTGGGGCCGGGGATCTCCCTTCTCTTCATGCCCTGGTTCGGCAGGAAGCTGGACAGGTTGGGGCCCTTGAGATCCTCCGCCATGGCCTTCGCCGTATTCAGCCTCTACCCTCTCTTCCTGGGACTGTCGCCCTGGATCGGGGTTCCCTTCCACTCCTTCTGGTTCTTCCTGGGGTTCGCCTTCTACGGGGTGGCCATGGGAGGGCTCATGGTGATCTGGCACATGGGAGCGATCTACTACGCCCCGCCGGGAATGACCGCCACCTACCAGGGGATCCACGTGACCATGACGGGATTGCGGGGTCTCGTGGGCCCTCTGGCGGGTTACCTCTGCCTCACCTACCTGGGAACGACCGTCCCCTTCGCCCTCTCGGTGACCCTCTTCCTCGCCGCCGCCTGGCTCATGCAAAGGCAGTTCCGCTCGGAGAGAAGACAGCATCCCGACTGAACGGCGAAGCCGCGGAGGGAAGCCCCCCAAAACGGGGAGCGCCGGACCCCGAATCCGGCGAGGCCCCCTCCTACACCCTTCCGGAAAGGAAGAGCCAGGTCATGAGCCCTGCATAGAGGACCAGGAGGAGGACCCCCCATCTCCTGCCGATCCTCCGGAAGAAGAGGACCGGCAGGAGCACCAGGAGGGAGGCACCCACGACGAGGCCGAGATCGATCACGGAATTCCCCGGCACCGGGATGGGCGCCGCCAGGGCCGCCGCTCCCAGGATGCACAGCAAGTTGAAGATATTGCTCCCCACCACGTTCCCCAGGGCGATGTCCGGGCTCTTCCTGAAGGAGGCCAGGAGAGAGGTGGCCAGCTCGGGGAGGGAAGTCCCCAGGGCCACGACGCTCACCGCCACGACCCTTTCCTGGACCCCGAGCCACACGGCCAGGGCAACCGCCCCCTTTACGGTCCACTTGGAACCGAGCCAGAGGAGGAAGAGTCCTCCCAGGGTGAGGAGGGCCGCCACGGCCATGGAGGTCTTCACCCTGGGAATCTCTTCACCCACCGAGGCCGATGGAGCCTTCAGGCTGAACAGGGTCCAGAAGACCAACAGGAGCAGGAGGAGGACCCCGTCGACCCGTCCCAGGGCCCGGCCCCACAGGGCCAGGGCCAGGACGAGGAGAGAGATTCCGAAGAGGATCCCCGCCATGGGAAGATGCCTCTTCCGCAGAACCGGGATGGGAGAGAAGAGAGCCGCCGCCCCCAGGACGAGGAAGACGTTGCACAGGTTGCTCCCCGCCACGTTCCCAAGGGCCATGGCCGGATGGCCGTGGAAGGAGGCCGCCACAGAGACGAAGAGCTCCGGCGCCGAAGTCCCCAGGGCCACGAGGGTCGCCCCGATGACCAGGTCGGAGAGACCGAAACGCCGGGCCACCCGCACCGATCCCCTGAGGAGGAACTCCGCCCCCAGGCACAGGAGGACGAATCCCCCCACGAGGAAGAGGAAGGAGAGGAGGGGGGAGGAACCCAAGGTTCAATACTCCTTTTCAACCTTCGGATTCACCGTCCTGGCCTTGAGCCATCGGACCCCGAAGGAATCCACGAGCCCCCGGAACGCCCGGTTCCCCACACCGTATTTCGGCCTTCCCGCCGGCCTGGGCCGGTGGTTCACGTCGATCTCCACCACCCTCCACCCGCGGGCCCGGAAGAGAGTGGGCATGAACCGGTGGAGGCCGTTGAACCTCGGCGTTCCGTGCCAGACCTCCCGGCGGAAGGCCTTGAGGCCGCAGGCCGAATCCACCACCCGGTCCCCCGTGATCCAGTCCCGGACCTTGTTGGCCACCCGGGAGCTGATCCGCCGGACCAGGTTGTCCCTCCTCTTCCTGCGGATCCCGCTCACCGCGTCGGCCCGGTCCTCGTCCAGGAGGAGGAGCATCTTCTCCAGGTCCCTGGGATCGTTCTGGCGGTCCCCGTCCATCATGCAGAAATAAGTTCCCCGGGCGGCGTCGAAGCCCGCGCAGAGGGCGCCCGACTGGCCGACGCACTTCTCCAGCTCGAGCACCCGGAGCCAGGGGTGTCTCTCCTTCCCCTCCAGGAGGCGCTCCAGGGTGCGGTCCCGGGAACCGTCGTCCACGGCCACCACCTCGAAGGCGCCAAGAGGCGGAAGGACCTCGGCCAGTTCGTCGAGAAGGGCCGCCACGTTCTCCTCCTCGTCGTGGAGGGGGATCACCAGGGAGAAGCGTAATTCCCGGGAGGATCCGCTCATGATTCCCCGCGAAGGAAGAGCCCGAAGACGTGCCCCGATCCCAGAGCCAGGGGCGTAAGGGGAACGGCCCGGACCAGGTGGAAGCCGTGCTTCTCCGCCAGGGAACGGACCTCCGAGGTCCGGAGGGTATATTTCTCCCGCTTCCTCCCCCCCAGGCGGGCCCGGACCCGCCGGGACCAGGCCCGGAAGGAGTGGTGTGAGAACCACGTGGCTATCACCACCCTCCGGGCCACCCGGAAGGTCTCCTCCAGGTGGCGCAGGCGCTCTTCCTTCTTCTCGAAGTGGTGGTTCAGCCGGACCGACACCAGGCCCTCGAAGGCACCGTCACGGAATGGGAGAGCCAGACCATTACATCGAATATATCCCCAGGCCCGGCCCCGGTTGTCCTCCCTGGAGAGGCGGAGCATGGGAAAGGACCAGTCGGCCTCCGCCACCCTGGCGGCCTTGCTCTCGAACAGGGAGTAGAGCCTTCCGGCGCCGCAGGGAACGTCCACCAGGTCCTCCATGCGCCCCGCCCGCCTGAAAAGGCTGTCGAAGAGCCTCCGCTCCAGCCGGTCCGACACCTTCCTGTGGAGCTTCCTGGAGTAGGCCGCCCGGTAACTCCTGGCGCCGGCCTCGGAGTTGTAGTTCTCAAGTAGTCTCCGGTTCATTCCTCTTCACTTCCCCGCCCCCATGGGCGCTCTTCCTGGGGCCCTGGACCTTTCCGGCCAGGAGGCGAAAGAACATTCTGACGTAACTGTCCCAGGCCACGAGCAAGGCCTTCTCGGCCTTGTTCCTCCACCTGGGACGGCGGGAGAGTTTCTTCCAGATCTTCCTTGCCAGGAGGCGGTCCCCCTCCGTGTAGGCCCAAAGGATCCGGAACTTCTCCCCCCGGGAGAGTTCCCGCTTCCTCCCGGGGGCGAAGATCGAGTCGTAGAGATCCAGGTTTCCCGCCCTCCGGCCCAGGATGGAGCGGGGAAAGGCGGCCAGGTAGGGCACGTCGCAAATCACCACCCTGGGATCCTCGGGATATCCGAGGGCGAGAAAATTCCTCGTGGAAGCCGCCCCGTGGAGGACGCCGGCCGTGTGGAGCCTCCGGAGGATCCTGCCGAGAGCCTCCTGGTAGGCCCTGCGGGCCCGGCCCTTCCCGGGCTCGGAGGGGTCCTCCTGGCGGAAGAAGGCCTTCAGGCTCCTGCAACCTTCCAGGAAGCGGGTCGTCAGGGAGGAAGAGCGGACCTGGGAGAAGGCCCCCCGCTCCTCGCTCCAGGAGACGACCTCCACGCAGGGAACGCCCCGCTCCCTCAGGATCGAAAGGTTCCTGTACTCCCGCCTCGCCCGGGAGGGAAGGAGGAGGGTGCGCCACCAGAACTTGGGCCTGTTCCTGTAGAGCTTGCGAACCAAGGTCCCGCCGCCGGAATGGACCACCTCCACCCTCGTGAAGGGCTCGTCCTTGATCACCCAGAGGAATTCCTCCCTGGCCGGAGATTTCTTTTCTTGGCTTCCCATGAAGAATCGGGCCCCTTCGGGCCGTGGACGGCTCCTTGGAAAAGGGAGAGACTAGCCTGGAGGGAAGGAGAGGAAAAGGAGGAGACTCCCAGGGAGGGACCAAGGCCGTGGTGATCACGAGGAAAGATCTCCAGGAGAGGGAGGAAAGGGAGCTTTCCCCCTGGGCGGCCCGCAGTTCCATGAGCCGCGGACGGAGATGGCCCGAGGACCCCGATCCCTACAGGACCTGCTACTTGAGGGACCGGGACCGGATCCTCCACTCCGCCGCTTTCCGCCGCCTCCAGTCCAAGACCCAGGTCCTGGCCGTCTCCCAGGGGGACCACTTCCGGACCAGGTTGACCCATACGCTGGAGGTATTCCAGATGGCCCAGAGCGCCGCCGTGGCCTTGGGCCTCAACAGCGACCTCGCCCAGGCCCTGGCCCTGGGACACGACCTGGGGCATCCGCCCTTCGGCCACGCAGGGGAACGGGCCCTTGCGGCCCTCATGGAGGGAAAGGGCGGTTTCTCCCACAACGCCCAGGCCGCCCGCATCGCGGACCTCCTGGAGCATAGGAACCCGGCCTATCCCGGCCTGAACCTGACCTTCGAGACCCGCCGGGGCCTGCTGAAGCACCCCCCGCCCAAGGGCTTTCCCCTGGCGGAGGACCTGGTCCGGGCCCTGGAGGAGCCGCCTCCCCTGGAGGCCCTCCTGGTGGACCTCGCCGACGAGGCGGCCTACCTCCACCACGACCTGGACGACCTGCTCCGCATGGGACTGGTCCGCCCGGACGAGGTGGAGGAGCTCCATTCCTGGCGAAAGGCCAGGGAGGAACTGGAGGCCCTGGGGAAAGGAGCCCAGGGCAGGGGATTCGTCACCCTGGTCCTGGCCCGGATGATCAAGAAGGCCAACCAGGACCTGATCGCCGAGACGGCCCGCCGGTTCCGGGAGGCCCCTCCCCAGGGCCCTCCTCCCAGGCCGGGCCATTCCGGGGAGATGGAAGAAGACCTCCGGGAGCTGAGGGAGTTTTTGCTCCACCGTTTTTACAGGCATCCCCGGGTCTTGAAGGCCATGGCGCGGGCCCAGGGGGCCCTGGAGAAGCTCTTCCGGGAGTACCTGGCCGACCCGGGAAAACTTCCCGAGACCTTCCGTGAGCGCCTGGAGGAGGACGGCCCCGAGCGGGTGGTCTGCGATTACCTCGCAGGGATGACGGATCGGCTGGTCTGGACCCGGGCGGGACTCTCGCCGGAAGAATTCATGGCCCGGTAGGGCCCTTGCCCGAGGCCAGGACCTGGTCCACGAAGTTCACGAAGATCTCCACCACCCGGTCCAGCTCCTTGTTGCTGTGCTTGAAGGGATGTTCCCCGCCGAAGCCGTGGCCCACCTTCTCCATGAGCACCAGGCGGGTCCGGTCCTTCCGGCTCCAGTGGTAGAGGGACTCCGACTCCTTCACGGAGACTTCCAGGTCTTCCTCGCCGTGCATGAAGACCAGGGGCACTTCCAGGGCCTGGACCACGCGCTGGAGGGAGAGCCGGTCCTTCTCCTTCTCCACTTCCTCGAGGAATTCCCTGGAGAGACGGACCTCCTGGCCCGAGAGAGGGGCCTCCACCAGGAGATAGCCGTTCTTTTCCATTTCCTCCCGGTGACTTGGGGAAAACCGCAGAAGCGTGGAGAGAGCGGACATACAGAGCACGCCCCGGACGGAAGGATTCCCTTCCGCCGCCAGGAGAGCCAGGGCCGCCCCCTTCCCGTGGCCCGAGAGGAACACCTTCCCCGGGTCGATCCGGGAGGACCCGGGCAAACGCCCTTCCTTCAGGGCGGCCAGGATCCTTTCGATGTCCCGCAGTTCCTTCTTGGGAGTGTAACGGGCCAGTTTCTCCGGCTCGGCCACCAGGGCGCCTTCTCCCTGGAAACCCGAAAGCGAAGGGTTGTAGAGCAGAAAGGGGTGTTTTCGGCCTACTTGGGAAGCCAGGAAAGGATAGAACCCCCAGGTCCTGGGGAGGAGGAGGTCAGGGCTGAAGATCAGGAGGGGAAGGTCTTCCCTCTCTCCGGGAGGGAGATGGATCTCCCCCTCCAAGGCGGGCAGCCCCCCCTCGGGGGGAAGAGTCCACGTTTGTCCCTGGGATTGGCTCACCCCGATCCTCGGCACGACCTTACTTGTTCATCTCCCCATAGCTTCCAGGCTAACCTCCAGCCTGGCAAGCGCACAAGGGAAGAGTATCCTCCAGGGTGCCCTTCCGGAAAGGAAAAGCCTTCGTGGGACTCCTGGACGACATTCGGTTTTCGGACGAACGCCTCGCCCGACTCGAGGCCAGGTTGGGCTACCGCTTCCGGAACAGGGAACTCCTGGCCCTGGCCCTTTGCCACTCCTCGTCCCGCCAGAAGGGCCTTCCCAGCAACGAGCGCCTGGAGTTCCTGGGAGACAGCGTGCTGGGCTTCCTGGTCTCCCTGTACCTCTACGAGTCCAGGCCCAAACTCCCCGAAGGCGAGCTGACCCGGCTCAGGACCCGGGCCGTCTCCAGGCCGGCCCTCCACAGGGCCGCCCTGGAGGCGGGCCTGGAGGAATTCATCGCCGTGGGCAAGGGACTCGAGAAGAGGGGATCCCTCCCGGCGGCGGTCCTGGCGGACACCATGGAGGCCCTGGTGGGAGCGGTCTTCCTGGACGGAGGCACGGACCACGCCTGGGCCTTCGTGGTCCGCCACTTCTTCCGCTTCCTCCAGGGCGGGGGTTCCACCTCCCCCGTGGCGGAGAACTACAAGTCCAGGCTCCAGAACCTGGCCCAGAAGCAGGGAGGGGAGATCCCCGTATACAAGACCGTGGCCAAGGAGGGTCCCCCCCACGCCCGGTCCTTCACGGTCGTAGTGGAAGTGGGGGGCCGTTCCTTCGGCCCCGCCCGGGGAAGGACCATCAAGGAGGCGGAACAAGGGGCGGCCCGGATGGCCCTGGAGGCTCTGGAGGACGAAGGAAGGGACGAGGAAGGCCATGGACCCGGCTCTCCCCAAGGTTCTTGACCTTCCGGAATTCCGGGAGCTCGAGGAAGGCCTGGCCCGCCTCCGGCCCGGAGAGGCCCTGGATGCGGGAGGACTCTGGGGCGCCTCCCTTTCCCTGGTCCTTGGCGCCCTCTCCCGGAAAACCCCTCTCATCG